>Ga0335083_10001523_pt1 | contig 31693 bp, 41 predicted proteins | sample Lox_Sample_42_FD_206716 | JGI IMG/M metagenome (GOLD analysis project Ga0335083, IMG submission 206716) | Soil microbial communities from Loxahatchee National Wildlife Refuge, Florida, United States - Lox_Sample_4.2 | ecosystem: Environmental > Terrestrial > Soil > Wetlands | place: USA...
CCGGGGACAACGTGGCGATGACGATCAATCTGATCACCCCGATCGCGATGGATGAAGGGCTGCGATTCGCCATCCGTGAAGGGGGCCGCACGGTCGGCGCCGGCGTCGTCAGCTCAATCATCGAGTAGAAGCGGGGTTTGCAGGTAAGGGAGCAGGGGCGGTTTTGCTAATCGCCCCTGCCACTTTTTATAAAGGAAGAAAAAATGAGAGACATTATCACTCTCGCATGCACGGCGTGCAAGCAGAGAAACTACACCACCACCAAGAACAAGAAAAACACTCCGCAAAAGCTGGAATTCAAGAAATACTGCCGCTTTTGTCGTACCCACACGCCGCATAAGGAAACCAAGTAAACAAGGAATTGGGGCCATGGGTCATCCCTGGTTCCATATGTGCAGGCCAGTAGCTCTAACGGCTAGAGCACCGGTCTCCAAAACCGGGTGTTGGGGGTTCGAATCCCTCCTGGCCTGCCATTTAACTTAATTCGTGTGCAACGAGGTGCGACCAGTGCTGGCTAATTCGAAAAAATTTCTTGATGAAGTCAAAGTCGAGCTGGGTAAGGTAACGTGGCCAACCCGCAAGGAAACCATCGCAACCACGTGGGTCGTGGTCATGATCATCGTGATCATATCCCTTTATCTGGGGGCCTGTGACGTTGTATTGGCGAAACTCATGCAGCGCATCCTGCGGTAAGGAACGAAGTGAATGGCAAAAAAATGGTACGGCATACATACCTATTCCGGTTTTGAAAACAAGGTCAGGCTCTCACTGCTGGAACGCATAAAGAATCAGAGCCTTGAAGACTACTTCGGCAATATCCTCATTCCTTCAGAGACAGTCGTTGAGTTGAAGAAGGGGGAGCGCAGAACTTCCTCACGGAAGTTCTTTCCCGGCTACATTCTTGTCAATATGGAATTGAACGACGAGACGTGGCATGTCGTTAAAGAGACCTCCAAGGTCACGGGATTTGTTGGCGGGAACAACCCCGTTCCAATTCCGGATGAAGAAGTCAATAAAATCACCAGGCGGATGGAAGAGGGTGTAGAACGTCCTCGTCCCAAGATTCTTTTCGAGGTTGGCGAGACCGTTCGGGTAGTTGATGGCCCTTTTCTCAATTTTTCGGGAGTTGTCGAAGACGTCCGGCCGGACAAGGGGAAACTCCGCGTCATGGTGAGTATCTTTGGCCGTGCTACACCCGTGGAACTGGAATTCATGCAGGTCGAAAAGCAGTAGGGACGTAATTGCCCTCAAGGAATCGGAACAATTTACCCGCAGTTACAGGGATAGAGTAAAAGGAGTGCACCGATGGCAAAGAAGATAACCGGTTATATCAAGTTGCAGATACCGGCTGCGAAAGCCAATCCTTCTCCACCGATTGGCCCGGCGCTTGGTCAGCACGGCGTCAACATCATGGAGTTCTGCAAGGCGTTCAACGCCAAGACCCAGGCCGACGAGGGAACGATTATTCCTGTTGTCATTACCGTCTACGCTGACAGGTCTTTTACCTTTATTACCAAAACGCCTCCGACACCTGTCCTGATCAAGAAAGCACTCGGGATCGCCAGTGGTTCCAGCGTTCCCAACAAGACAAAAGTCGGTAAACTGACAAAAGACCAAGTGCGGGAAATTGCCGAGAAGAAAATGGTTGATCTGAACGCAGCAAGCGTCGAGGCAGCCATGAGGACCGTAGAAGGAACCGCCCGCAGCATGGGCGTTGATATTGTCTAACAAGAGAGAGGATACAGGAAATGCCTAGCACTGCAAAGAAGCTCAAGGAAGCCCTTGCCAAGGTTGACAGGACGAAAAGCTATCCGCTGCAGGAGGCCATTGAAGTTGTGAAGAATGCCGCATTTGCCAAGTTTGACGAAACTGTCGATGTTGCGGTTCGCCTCGGTGTTGATCCGCGTCATGCCGATCAGATGGTGCGCGGAGCTGTGGTTCTCCCCAACGGTCTCGGCAAGGAAGTTCGGGTATTGGTTTTCGCCAAAGGGGAGAAGGAAAAGGAAGCGCGGGATTCCGGTGCCGACTACGTGGGTGCTGAGGATTTGATCACCAGGATTCAGGAAGGGTGGTTTGAGTTCGATACCGCCATAGCGACGCCCGATATGATGGGGGTTGTCGGCAAGATCGGCAAGCTGCTCGGTCCCCGCGGACTCATGCCCAATCCCAAGGTTGGAACCGTAACTTTTGATGTCGGTCGGGCAGTCAAGGAGTGCAAAGCCGGTAAGGTTGAATTCCGCGTTGAAAAGGCGGGTATTATTCATGCCCCGGTCGGCAAGGTCTCCTTTACCGGAGATAAGCTGAAGGAAAATGTTCTTGCCCTCATTGAAGCACTGATGAAGGCTAAGCCTACGGCAGCAAAGGGAACCTACCTCAAAAAAATTAGCATTTCTTCCACGATGGGCCCGGGAGTCCGGGTTGACGTATCGGAAGTTTCGGCAAATATCTGATCGAATTGTATAAAATTTGCCAAAGTCAATGACAGCAGGCGCCACCTCACCACGTGGGGGGCTTAATAGACGCTGAAGCCTGCCGAGACTTGCGGTTGTTGAAGGAAGACGACTTTCCTCCGGCTTCCTGACTTTGGCGGGGTTTCGTACCCTCATACCAAAAGAAAGGAGGATGGCACTTGAATAAGGAAAACAAGCAGCAACTGGTAACGGAACTCCACGAAAAGCTGCAGCGCGCCAAGGCTGTTTTTTTGGCCGATTTTCGCGGTATGAACGTGGACAAGGCGACCACGCTCAGAAATGAGTTGCGCAAGGCGTCTGTTGAATACCGTGTCGTCAAGAACACCCTGCTTGAGCTGGCCTCGCGTGAAACGGACAAAGAATCCCTGTCTCCCCATTTCGCCGGACCGACCGCGATTGCCCTTACCTACGACGATCCCGTCGCGGCGGCAAAAGTTCTTTCCAAGTTTGCGAAAGAGCAGCAAAATGTGTTCAAGCTCAAGGCCGGTGTTCTTTCCGGCAAAATCATCAGTGTGCCTGATATTCAGGCGCTGGCAGATCTTCCGAGCCGTGAAGTGCTTATTGCCAAATTGCTCGGAACTATTCAGGCCCCGACGGCGAATTTCGTCGGCGTCCTTGCAGCGGTGCCCGGCAGTTTCGTACGTGTGCTGAATGCAATCAAAAGCAAAAAAGAAGGCAACTGATTTCAACAAAATATTCAATTGGAGGAAATGAACGATGTCGATTACCAAAGCGGATGTCATTAGCTTTATTGAGAACATGTCCGTACTCGAGCTCGCCGAGCTTGTCAAGGAACTCGAGGATAAATTTGGCGTGTCCGCTGCCGCGCCTGTGGCAGTTGCCGCCGTTGCCGCCCCGGGTGCCGCCGCTGCCGAAGCTGCCGAGGAACAAACCGAATTCGACGTTATCCTGAAATCCGCCGGCGCCAACAAGATTGCCGTGATCAAGGTAGTCCGCGCCCTTACCGGACTCGGCCTCAAGGAGGCGAAGGATCTTGTCGACGGTGCACCCAAGCCGGTCAAAACGGGTGTTTCCAAGGACGAGGCCGAGGACGCGAAGAAGCAGCTGGTTGAATCCGGCGCCGAAGTGGAAGTTAAATAGTACCGCAACATTTTATCTCTGTTAGAGCCAAGGTCGCCTAGCGCGGCCTTGGCTGTTCTATTTTAGTTGTGCGGCCACGCCAAGAGCCATCCTGCATGTGAAATAAATGCAAGAATTCCAAAGGGTTGAATGCCTGGTCGGCGTTCACCAAAGGAGAAAATATGGCGTATTCAATTGCGAATAACCCACTTTTGCGCAAGAACTTCGCTAAGATCAAAAAAATCATCGATATACCCAACCTGATCGACATTCAGAAAAACTCCTACAAGAGATTTCTCCAGATAGACGTTCCCGCTGAGGCACGAAAAAATATCGGTTTAGAAACCGTCTTCAGAAGCGTTTTTCCCATCAGGGATTTCAGTGAAACCGCTTCTTTGGAATATGTATCCTATTTCCTCGGTACTCCCAAATATGATGTCGAGGAGTGTCACCAACGAGGGATGACCTTTGCCGCCCCCATGAAGGTAAAAGTGCGGTTGGTTGTCTGGGATATCAACAAGGAAACGCAAGCCCGGTCCATACGCGACATCAAGGAGCAGGAGGTCTACTTCGGCGAGATCCCTCTCATGACGGATAACGGGACCTTCATCATAAACGGTACGGAAAGAGTCATCGTCAGCCAGTTGCATCGGTCACCCGGTGTTTTTTACGATCACGACAAAGGCAAGACCCACTCCAGCGGCAAGGTTCTCTACTCGGCACGGGTTATTCCCTATAGGGGGTCATGGCTTGATTTCGAGTTTGACCACAAGGACATCCTCTTTGTTCGCATCGACCGGCGCCGCAAGATGCCTGCCACAGTACTTCTCAAGGCTCTCGGATACTCTACTGCCGAACTGTTGAATTACTTCTATCGCAGTGAGGAAATCATGATCGACGGCGACAAAATGGTCAAGGCCGTCGATGCAGACTTGTTGACCACGCAGAAGGCGGCCATCGACATAGCTGACCCGGTCACCGGCGAAGTGCTGATCAAGGCAAACCGCAAATTCACGAAAGCGGCCATCAAAAAGATGGCAGAGCACAATATCAAGGTCATACCCGTCACCAATGAAGACATCCTCGGGAAATACGCCTCCCACGATATCGTCGATCAGGGGACCGGCGAAATACTCATTGAATGCAATGAAGAAATTACCCAGACCAAGCTCGATGAAGTCAAGGCTCGGGGAATATCATCGTTCAAGGTTCTGTTCATCGATAACCTTCATGTGACTTCTTCCCTCCGCGATACGATCATCATTGACAAGATTTCCTCCACCGATGACGCTCTCATCGAGATCTATCGGCGATTGCGACCGGGAGATCCTCCCACTTTGAAGAGTGCCCAGGCACTTTTTGAAAATCTGTTCTTCAATCCCGAGCGCTACGATCTCTCCGCTGTGGGCCGGTTGAAGCTCAATTACAAGCTGGGACTCTCCGTTTCCATGGACTGCCATACCCTGACCCGTGAGGACGTCCTTGAAGTGGTGCGGTACCTCATCGACCTGAAGAACGGCAGGGGGAACATCGACGATATCGATCATCTCGGCAACCGCCGGGTGCGTGCAGTGGGCGAGCTACTCGAGAACCAGTACCGCATCGGGCTCGTCCGCATGGAGCGTGCCATCAAGGAACGGATGAGCCTCCAGGAAGTGGCGAACCTCATGCCCCACGACCTGATCAATTCCAAGCCCGTTTCCGCCGTAGTAAAGGAATTTTTTGGGTCTTCCCAGCTTTCCCAGTTCATGGACCAGACGAACCCTCTTTCAGAGGTCACTCATAAGCGCCGCCTGTCGGCCCTTGGCCCTGGTGGCTTGACGCGGGAACGGGCCGGTTTCGAGGTGCGCGACGTTCATCCGACCCATTATGGCCGGGTCTGTCCTATCGAAACACCGGAAGGTCCGAACATCGGACTCATTGCATCACTCTCAACCTATGCCCGTATCAATGAGCACGGTTTTGTGGAAACACCCTACCGTATCGTGAAAAAGGGAAAAGTCACCAACGAAGTACGCTTCTTTTCTGCGCTCGAGGAAGAGGGGCATGCAATAGCCCAGGCCAATGCCGAAGTGGACAAGGAGGGGCATTTCGTCGCCGACTATATCTCGGCCCGCAAAGGTGGTGAGTTCGTCCTTGTCGGTCGTGAAGAGCTGGAACTCATGGACGTTGCTCCCATGCAGCTCGTTTCCGTAGCGGCTTCACTCATCCCCTTCCTGGAAAATGACGACGCGAACCGCGCCCTCATGGGTTCCAACATGCAACGGCAGGCAGTTCCCCTCCTGCGAACCGATGCGCCTCTCGTCGGGACCGGTATGGAGCGGGTGGTGGCCCGGGATTCCGGGGTTTCGGTCGTGGCCCGGCACAATGGCGTTGTGGAAACGGTCGACGCGTCACGTATCGTCGTGAAAATCGATGAAGACGAACACGATGAGACGGGAACCGGTGTTGATATTTACAATCTGATCAAGTTTGCCCGTTCCAATCAGAATACCTGTATCAATCAGAAACCTGTGGTGAAAATTGGCGATCACGTCAAGCGGGGAGACATTATTGCCGACGGCCCATCCACTGACATGGGCGAGTTGGCCCTTGGGCAAAATGTGCTGGTTGCCTTCATGCCGTGGGGGGGGTACAACTTCGAGGACTCCATCCTCATTTCAGAGAAGCTGGTCAAGGATGACCGCTACACCTCGATTCACATCGAGGAATTCGAGTGCGTTGCCCGCGACACCAAACTCGGTAAGGAAGAGATCACCTCCGATATCCCCAATCTTGGTGAAGAGGCACTGAAAGACCTGGACGAATCGGGAATCATCCGGATCGGCGCCGAGGTGAAGCCAGGCGATATTCTTGTGGGCAAGATCACTCCCAAGGGAGAAACACAGCTCTCCCCTGAAGAGAAGCTGTTGCGCGCCATCTTCGGCGAGAAGGCTGGTGACGTTCGCGACACCTCACTCCGCGTTCCTCCCGGGGTGGAAGGGACAGTCATCGGCGCCAAAATTTTCTCACGCAAGGGTTCCGACAAAGACTCCCGCACGGAGATCATCGAGAAGGCAGAAGAGGATAAGCTTCGCAAGGACGAACAGGATGAAATCCGGATTATCAGGGATTCGGCAGTTGGGAAACTGAAGAAACTCCTCGTCGGCAAGACAACGGCCGTGAGAATCGAAGGGCGGGATGGCAAGGAACTTCTCGGCAAAGGGAAGGTCATTACTGACGAGGCACTGGCTTTCATCCCACTCGACAGATGGGATGAGATCTCCGTTAAGGGTGAGGAGGGAGTCGATGAAAAGATTGCCCAGATCCTCACAACTCTGAACCAGCAGATCGACATCATCCGCTATGTCTTTGACGATAAGGTTCAGAAGCTGAAGCGTGGCGATGACCTTCCGCCCGGTGTAATCAAAATGGTGAAGGTCTATATCGCCATCAAGCGAAAGCTTCAGGTCGGCGACAAGATGGCCGGTCGACACGGGAACAAAGGGGTCGTGTCCCGGATACTCCCTGAGGAGGATATGCCGTACATGGAGGACGGCCGTCCCGTGGAGATCGTGCTGAACCCACTTGGCGTACCTTCTCGTATGAACGTCGGCCAGATTCTTGAAACCCATCTCGGTTGGGCAGCCAAAGGGATCGGCTGGAAAATTGAAGAAATGCTCGCCAAGGCGGCTCCGTCAGCGGGCATCAAAAAATATCTGAAGGATGTCTACGGCGATCGAGACATGAACAAGTTCCTCGATACCCTTGATGATGACGAATTGTTTAAAGTTGCCGGGCACCTCCAGCGGGGTGTCGCCATGGCTTCGCCGGTTTTCGAGGGGGCATCGGAGAAGGGCATCCAGTCCATGCTCCAGAAGGCTGGTTTTGACGCAAGCGGTCAGGTAAAACTATTTGACGGCAAGACTGGCGAGCCGTTCAAACACCAGGTAACCGTAGGTGTCATGTATGTTCTCAAGCTCCATCACCTCGTCGATGACAAGATTCACGCCCGTTCCATCGGTCCCTACAGTCTTGTCACCCAGCAGCCTCTCGGCGGCAAGGCCCAGTTTGGCGGCCAGCGTCTTGGGGAGATGGAGGTCTGGGCAATGGAGGCGTACGGCGCTGCTTATGCACTCCAGGAATTCCTTACCGTCAAATCTGACGATGTGGCTGGCCGTACGAGAATGTACGAGGCAATCGTCAAGGGGAAACATACGCTCGAACCCGGACTTCCCGAATCTTTCAACGTTCTGATCAAGGAACTGCAGTCCCTTGGTCTCGATGTGGAACTTCTCGAAGGAGAAGAGGACTGACGGAGACCCGAGGAGAATTTCGCTGACCTCATCACCGTGGATTTGAATAGATAACTCCTACACACAAGGGGGTACTTATTTTGGACGATATCTTTAATTTTTTCGATAAACCGAAGGACCCGCTCCACTTTTCAGCCATCAGAATCTCCATCTCCTCCCCCGAGAAGATCAGGGAACGTTCTTTTGGCGAAGTGAAAAAGCCCGAAACGATCAATTACCGCACGTTCAAGCCGGAACGGGATGGACTTTTCTGCGCAAAGATTTTCGGGCCGACCAAGGATTACGAGTGTAACTGCGGAAAGTACAAGCGGATGAAGCATCGGGGCATCGTCTGCGAAAAATGCGGGGTTGAGGTGATTCCTTCCAAGGTCCGCCGGGAAAGGCTCGGTCATATTGACCTTGCCACTCCCGTGGCCCATATCTGGTTTCTGAAGTCACTGCCGTCGCGCATTGGAAACCTCCTCGACATTACCCTCAAGGATCTGGAAAAGGTCCTCTATTTCGAAGCCTACGTCATTACTGACCCGAAGAATACAGGTTTGGCGGTTGGCGAAGTGCTCAGTGAGGACCAATACCAGAAGGCCATGGAAGAACATGGTGGCCAGTTCTCAGGGGGAATGGGTGCTGCGGCAATCAGGGATTGTCTCAAGGCCCTCGATCTGGACAAGCTTGCCGAACAGTTGCGGGTTGAGATGCTTGATGCGACGAGTGAAGCCAAGAGGAAAAAAACCGCTAAGAGACTCAAGGTGGTCGAGGCCTTCAAGGTTTCCGGCAATCGTCCCGAATGGATGATCCTTGAATGCATTCCGGTACTACCGCCGGAATTGCGTCCTCTGGTCCCTCTTGACGGTGGACGTTTCGCCACATCGGATCTGAATGATCTCTATAGGCGGGTGATTAACCGGAACAACCGTTTGAAGCGTCTCATGGAACTCCAGGCCCCGGAAGTCATCATCCGCAATGAAAAGCGCATGCTCCAGGAAGCAGTGGATGCGCTCTTCGACAACGGTCGCCGGGGACGAGCCATAGCAGGTCCCAACAAGCGGCCGCTCAAGTCGCTATCCGACATGCTGAAGGGGAAATCGGGGCGTTTCCGCCAGAATCTTCTCGGGAAGAGGGTAGACTATTCTGGCCGCTCAGTTATCGTTGTCGGTCCGGAACTTCGTCTTCACCAGTGTGGTCTGCCCAAGAAGATGGCCCTGGAGCTCTTCAAGCCGTTCATTTACAACAAGCTTGAGGAGAAGGGATACGTCACCACCATCAAGAGTGCGAAGAAAATGGTGGAAAAGGAGCGTCCCGAGGTATGGGATGTCCTTGAGGAGGTGATCAAGGAGCATCCGGTCATGCTGAACCGTGCCCCGACCCTCCATCGTCTCGGCATCCAGGCATTTGAGCCGGTCCTGATCGAGGGGAAGGCGATCCAACTCCACCCCCTCGTCTGTACCGCATTCAATGCAGACTTCGACGGGGACCAGATGGCGGTCCATCTCCCCCTCTCCATCGAGAGCCAAGTCGAGGCGCGGGTCCTGATGATGAGCACCAACAATATCCTCTCGCCGGCGCATGGCAAGCCGATCATCGTCCCGTCGCAGGATATGGTTCTTGGCATCTACTACATGACCAGGGAGAAGCATTTCGCCTTCGGGGATGGGAAGATTTTCGCTTCCCCCGAAGAAGTGCGTGTTGCCTATGATGCGGGTGAAGTCGACCTGCAGGCCAGGATCAAGGTGCGGATGAAAAATCTTCCCACTGACGAGCGTCCGCAAATTGTGGAGACCACGGTCGGCAGGATTATTCTTCGGGAAATACTCCCCGAACACGTGCCTTTCGCCACGATCAATAAGGTGATGACCAAGAAGGAACTCTCCAATCTGGTCGATGTCTGTTACCGGGCGGCAGGCAACAAGGAAACCGTGATTCTGGCTGACAAGCTGAAGGAAATCGGTTTCCGCTTTTCGGCACTGGCGGGGATTTCAATCTGTATTAACGACATGGTCATTCCCGGTGGCAAGCCGGCAATTATCGAGCGGGCCTCGGAAGAAGTCAAAGAAATCCAGAACCAGTATACCGAAGGTCTTATTACCGACGGTGAGCGGTACAACAAGGTCATCGATATCTGGGCGAAGGCGACGGAAGAGATTGCCAAGGAAATGCTCGACAACCTGTCCCGGGATACGATTGTATCTCCCGATGGCAAAGAGGTGAAGGTCCCCTCGTTCAATGCAATTCACATGATGGCAGACTCGGGCTCGAGGGGATCTGCCCAGCAGATCCGCCAGCTGGCCGGAATGAGGGGGCTCATGGCGAAGCCGTCCGGAGAGATCATCGAAACCCCTATTACTGCCAATTTCCGGGAAGGCCTGACGGTTCTTCAATACTTCATTTCCACCCATGGCGCAAGGAAAGGTCTTGCCGATACAGCTCTCAAGACCGCCAACTCCGGGTACCTTACGCGGCGGCTCGTTGACGTGGCCCAGGATGCCATCATCACCGAACTGGACTGCGGCACACTTGACGGTCTGACGGTATCGGCCCTTATCGAGGGTGGCGAGATTATTGAGCACATCGGCGACCGCATTCTTGGTCGCGTGGCACTTGACGATGTTCTTGACCCCGTTACCGGCGAGGTTCTTGTCCCGGCGAATGCCGACATTGACGAGACCCTCGTTAAGAAAATCGAGGATGCGGGTCTCGAAAAGGTGAAGATCCGTTCAGTGCTTACATGTCAAAGCCGACGGGGAATCTGCGCCATGTGCTACGGGCGCGACCTGGCCAGAGGCCATCTGGTAAATCTTGGCGAGGCGGTGGGTGTCATTGCTGCCCAGTCCATTGGTGAGCCTGGTACCCAGCTCACCATGCGGACCTTCCATATTGGTGGTACCGCATCGAGACATGCCGAACAGACATCTCTGGAAGCAAGAAACGAAGGGAAAGTAAGATTTATCAATATCAACAGCGTAACCAACGTCGAGGGTCACCATATTGTCATGAATCGCAATGGTGAACTTGCCGTTGTAGACGAGACCGGACGGGAACGGGAGCGGTACGGAATCGTGTATGGTGCCAAAATCAAGGTGCAGCCTGACATGCCGGTCAAGTCGGGCGAAACTCTAGCGGAGTGGGACCCTTACACCATGCCAATCCTTACCGAGGTCTCGGGAAAGGTCAAATTCGGGGATATTGTTGAAGGGACCACAATGGAGGAGCAGCTGGATGAAGTCACCGGCCTCTCCCGCAAGGTTATCATTGAGTCCCGCGACCCGGACAAGCGGCCACGGATTACCATCAAAGATGAAACCGGGAAAACCGTTAAAATCAGTGAAAGCTCCGTTGGTAGATATTTCCTGCCGGTCGGGGCGAATATCTCAGTACATGAAGATTCGTTTATAAACGCTGGCGACGTTATTGCCAAGATTCCCAGGGAAACCACCAAGACCAAGGACATCACCGGTGGACTCCCCCGGGTTGCCGAACTTTTCGAAGCCCGGAAGCCGAAAGATTTCGCAGTCATCTCCGAAATTGATGGTATTGTTTCATTCGGCAAGGACGCAAAAGGAAAACGGAAAGTGATCATTTCACCTGATATGGGTGAGCCGAAGGAATATCTCATTCCGAAGGGCAAACACATCAGTGTCCACGAAGGTGACCATGTACGGGCTGGCGAGGCCCTCATGGACGGTTCGTCGAATCCCCACGACATCCTGCGGGTTCTCGGTCTGAAAGAACTGGCCAAGTACCTCGTGGACGAGGTCCAGGAGGTATATCGGCTCCAGGGGGTAAAGATTAATGACAAGCACATTGAAACGATTGTGCGACAGATGCTGCGGCGGGTCCGCATAAAGGAAGTGGGGGAAACGAACCTCCTCATCGATGACCAGGTGGAGCGGTACATCTTCGAGGATGAGAACGAGCGGGTTCTTGCCAAGGGAGGGCGCCCCGCTATCGCCGAGCCGCTTCTCCTCGGCATCACCAAGGCATCACTTTCTACCGAGTCGTTCATATCCGCTGCATCGTTCCAAGAGACTACAAAGGTCTTGACACAAGCAGCCATTGAGGGTAAGGTTGACAGCCTTCGCGGGCTCAAGGAAAACGTCATTATGGGGCGTCTTATTCCTGCAGGAACCGGCTTGGCGCGCTATCGCAACCTGAAGCTGCAGGCGGAAACCGAGGGGGTGAGCCCGGTAATCCCGCAGGATGAAGAATTGGCGGAAGCCGAAGTTGAATAGGAAGCGGGATATTCCAGCGTAATAACGAGTGAAAAAAAACTTGACAACGTGTCAATAAGTTGATATTTTCATCGCTTCCGCAGGGGGATGCCCTCTGCAAGCGAAGTACGTGGGAGAAAAGAGACTATGCCAACCATCAATCAGTTGATCCGCCTCGGCAGGGAGAGCAAGAAGGAGAAGTCGACCGCACCTGCCCTGAAATGCTGTCCCCAAAAAAGAGGAGTATGCACGAGGGTTTACACTACAACCCCGAAAAAACCGAACTCTGCACTCCGCAAGGTCGCCCGGGTGCGTCTCACAAATGGTATCGAGGTGACCTCGTATATCCCGGGGGTGGGGCATAATCTTCAGGAGCACTCGGTGGTGCTCATTAGGGGCGGTAGGGTCAAGGATTTGCCGGGCGTCAGGTATCACATCGTCCGGGGAACACTCGACTCGGTCGGTGTCAAAGACCGGAAAAAAAGCCGGTCCAAGTACGGCGCGAAAAGACCCAAGTAATAGAACATATTGAGAGGTTGCTATGCCGAGGAGAAGAGAAGTTGCAAAGAGGGTCATTTTGCCGGACCCTAAGTTTAATGATCGGATCGTTGCTAAGCTCGTTAATATTATGATGACGGACGGCAAAAAAAGTACTGCGGAAAGGGCGCTCTACTCTGCCCTTGAGTTGGTTGCGAAAAGGGCAAGCGAAGAACCGCTCAAGGTTCTCAAGAAGTCCCTCGACAATATAAAGCCGATGCTTGAAGTCAAGTCGAGAAGGGTGGGCGGCTCTACCTATCAGGTGCCGATTGAAGTTCGGGCCGACCGTCGTACGTCCCTTGCCATGCGCTGGCTTATCAAGTACGCAAATGACCGTTCCGAGAAGACTTTTACGGATAAACTGGCTGGCGAGATTTTGGATGCATTCAACAATCGTGGATCGGCGGTTAAAAAGCGTGAAGATACGCATAAAATGGCCGAGGCTAACCGAGCCTTTGCGCACTACCGCTGGTAATCTGGAAGGCGATTTTATATAAGGAGCTTTTGTGGCACGTCTGGTTTCATTGGAAAAAACCCGTAATATCGGGATAATGGCACATATTGATGCGGGCAAAACGACGACGACCGAGAGGATACTCTACTACACCGGTGTTTCTCACAGGATCGGCGAAGTCCATGAAGGCACGGCCACCATGGACTGGATGGAGCAGGAACAGGAGCGGGGTATCACTATTACCTCTGCTGCTACAACCTGTAACTGGAGTGACCACCGAATCAATATTATTGATACGCCCGGTCACGTCGACTTCACTATTGAGGTAGAGAGATCGCTCCGTGTTCTCGATGGAGCCGTAGCTGTCTTTTGCTCGGTCGGTGGGGTTGAACCACAGTCAGAGACGGTCTGGCGTCAGGCTGACAAGTATCGTGTGCCGCGTATTGCATTCATCAACAAGATGGACCGGATTGGTGCTGACTTTTTCCGTGGCGTTTCGATGATAAAGGATCGTCTCAAGGCAAATCCTGTTCCCATACAATTGCCGATCGGTTCCGAGGACAAGTTTAAAGGGATCATTGATCTTGTGGAAATGAAAGCTATCGTTTGGGATGAAGAATCCCTCGGGGCCAAGTTTCACGTCGAAGAAATCCCTGCGGAAATGTCCGAACTTGCTCAGGAATACCGGGAGAAGATGATCGAAGAGATCGCCAGTCATGATGATGAGTTGATGGAGAAGTATCTCGGCGGCGAGGAATTGGGAATCGACGAAATCAGGGCTGCCATTCGCAAGTCCACCATCGACATTCAGATCTGTCCTGTCATCTGCGGTTCCGCCTTCAAGAATAAGGGGGTGCAACCACTGCTCGATTCGGTCGTAGACTATCTCCCGTCTCCTGTGGATATTCCGGCCATAAAGGGGATTGATTCCGATACCGATGCGGAAATCGAACGTATTGCTTCTGATGGGGAGCCGTTTGCAGCCCTTGCTTTTAAGATAATGACTGATCCATTCGTGGGGCAACTCTGCTTCTTCCGAGTTTACTCCGGGGTGCTGAATTCTGGCTCATATGTGTACAACTCCACAAAGGGGAAAAAGGAAAGAATTGGCAGGCTTCTGAAGATGCATGCCAATAAGCGCGAGGAAATCAAGGAGGTTTATGCCGGCGATATAGCTGCTGCCGTCGGTCTCAAGTATACCACGACCGGCGATACCCTCTGTCCTGAAGACGCTCCTGTCATACTTGAATCGATCGAGTTCCCTGATCCGGTTATATCCATTGCCATTGAGCCGAAAACGAAGGCGGACCAGGATAAGCTCGGCGCCAGTCTTGCCAAGCTGGCTAGTGAAGATCCGTCCTTCAGGGTAAGAACCGACGAGGAAACAGGACAGACAATTATTTCCGGCATGGGCGAATTGCATCTTGAGATCATAGTTGACCGACTCATGAGGGAATTCAAGGTTGAGGCTAATGTCGGAAAACCGCAGGTTGCATACAGGGAAACCATCAGCAAAAAAGTGAAGGTCGAAGGAAAATTCGTTAGGCAGTCTGGCGGTCGCGGCCAGTATGGGCATGTTTGGCTTGAGGTGGAGCCCCAGGAGCCTGGTGCAGGGTATGAATTTGTTGACGCTATCAAGGGCGGAGTGGTTCCGCGTGAGTACATACCCGCTGTCGACAAGGGGATTCAAGAGGCCATGGATACCGGTGTTCTTGCTGGTTATCCAGTAGTCGATGTCAAGGTTACCCTTATTGATGGTTCGTACCATGAAGTTGACTCTTCCGAAATGGCTTTCAAAATTGCCGGCTCCATGGGGTTCAAAGAGGGATGTGCGAAGGCTACTCCCGTTCTCCTGGAACCGATCATGTCGGTTGAGGTTGTCGTCCCAGAAGAGTACATGGGGGAAGTGATCGGTGATCTCAACTCCCGGCGCGGTCGCATCATGGGAATGGAGAATCGTGCCGGTGCGCAGGTTGTCAGCTCAATGGTGCCACTTGCCCAGATGTTTGGATATGCCACCGACCTTCGTTCAGCAACGCAGGGCAGGGCTACCTATACGATGACGTTTCATCACTACGAACAGGTACCTAAATCGGTAGCTGAAGAAATAGTTGCGAAGGTAAAAGGTTAGAGATTTTCCACCTGAAGGAGGGTTCCGGCATGGCAAAGGCGAAATTTGAGAGGAAGAAACCGCACGTCAATATAGGGACGATCGGTCACGTAGACCACGGGAAGACGACGCTGACGGCCGCGATCACGAAGGTTCTGGCTGCGAAAGGCCAGGCGGAGTTCAAGGCGTTCGATCAGATCGACAATGCTCCGGAAGAGCGGGAGCGTGGTATCACGATTGCCACCGCCCATGTTGAGTACGAGACCGACAAGCGTCACTATGCCCATGTTGACTGCCCGGGCCATGCGGACTACGTCAAGAACATGATCACGGGAGCAGCGCAGATGGACGGCGCGATCCTGGTTGTCTCCGCCGCCGACGGACCGATGCCGCAGACCCGCGAGCACATACTTCTTGCCCGCCAGGTAGGCGTTCCCTACATCGTCGTGTTCCTGAACAAGGCGGACATGGTTGATGACGAGGAACTCCTGGAGTTGGTGGAGCTCGAGATTCGTGAGCTTCTCTCCTCCTATGATTTCCCCGGCGATGATATTCCCATCATCAAGGGTTCCGCGCTTCAGGCGTTGAATGGGGAGCAGGGTGAGCTTGCCGAGCCGGCCATCTTCAGGCTGATGGAAGCGGTAGACAGCTACATTCCGGAGCCGGAGCGTGCCATTGACAAGCCGTTCCTGATGCCGGTGGAAGACGTCTTCTCCATCTCGGGCCGCGGGACGGTGGCAACCGGTCGTGTTGAGCGGGGGATCATCAAGGTAGGCGAGGAAGTGGAGATCGTGGGGATCAAGACAACCACGAAGACCACGGTCACCGGGGTCGAGATGTTTCGCAAGCTTCTGGACGAAGGGCGAGCCGGCGACAATATCGGGGCACTGCTGCGTGGCGTGAAGCGTGAGGATATCGAGCGCGGGCAGGTTTTGGCGAAGCCGGGGAGCATTACGCCGCACACCAAGTTCAAGGCCGAGGCGTACATTCTGACCAAGGAAGAAGGCGGGCGGCATACGCCGTTCTTTAACGGGTATCGTCCCCAGTTCTACTTCCGGACCACCGACGTGACGGGGATAGTGGATCTGCCGGCGGGGATCGAGATGGTGATGCCCGGGGACAACGTGGCGATGACGATCAATCTGATCACCCCGATCGCGATGGATGAAGGGCTGCGATTCGCCATCCGTGAAGGGGGCCGCACGGTCGGCGCCGGCGTCGTCAGCTCAATCATCGAGTAAGACACTCGGTTATCAGCGTTGTAAATGTCGTACTCGTATTTTAATTGCGCTGAAACGAGAACTGAGAATATAAATTTTTTCGTAACGAGGAAAAAATGCCAAGTCAGAAGATCAGAATACGCCTGAAAGCATATGACCACAAGCTCCTGGACCAGTCTGTCGGGGAAATTGTGGATACGGCAAAGAGGACTGGGGCCAGGGTTGCAGGTCCAATACCGTTGCCAACAGTTATAAATAAGTACTGTGTGCTTCGTGGGCCACATGTTGATAAAAAATCGCGCGAACAATTTGAAATCAGAACCCATAAGCGACTGATCGACATACTTGATCCTACTCAGCAGACGGTTGATGCTTTGATGAAGCTTGACCTCTCTGCTGGAGTTGACGTTGAAATCAAGTTGTAAACGAGAATCTACAGATAGGATACTCAACCATGAAGAAGGGAATTATCGGGAAAAAATTGGGGATGACGCAGGTTTTTGCCGAAGATGGTCGCTGCATACCGGTGACTGTTGTTGAGGCGGGGCCTTGTGTGGTTCTTCAGAAGAAAACAATCGAAAAAGACGGTTATAATGCAATCCAGATCGGATTCGAACAAGTTGATGCTTCCAGGACAAATCTCGCCAAGATTGGCCACTGCAAAGGGGCTGGTAAGGGAGTTCTGCGCTATTTACGAGAGTTTCGTCTCGATGACGTAGATCAGTACAACGTTGGTGATCTGATAAGCGCTGAGATTTTTGAAGCGGGTGATTTTGTCGATGTCACTGGCACGAGTATCGGCAAGGGGTATCAAGGTGTTGTTAAGCGTTGGGGATTTAAGGGAGGACGCTCAACGCACGGCTCGAGGTTCCACAGGGCTCCGGGTTCTATCGGTTGTTCTGCAACGCCATCTCGTGTCTTCAAAAACAAGAAGATGCCCGGTCAGCTTGGCAATGAAAGGGTTACTGTTCAGACCCTGCAGATCGTCAGGGTTGATCAGACTGATAACATTCTCCTCATCAAGGGGGCAGTGCCAGGTTCAACCAATGGTCTTGTTTTGATTAAGGACAGTATCAAAGCGCGTAAATAAGTAGGTTCTGGAGAAAGCAAATGGCTACGATTGACGTTTTTGATATCAAGAAAAATAAAGTTGGCGAGATGGACCTTAGCGACATTGTCTTCAATGGAGAGGTAAAGGAATACCTTATTCACGAAGCAATCAAGGTGCAACTGGCCAATCGCCGCGCTGGCACTGTCTCCGTTAAGAACAGGGCTGCCGTATCCGGCGGCGGCAAGAAGCCGTACCGCCAGAAGGGTACTGGGCAGGCTCGGCAAGGATGCATCAGAGCGCCCCATTACCCAGGAGGTGGCGTGGCTTTCGGACCAGCGCCTAAAGTGTATAACGTTAGCATGAATAAAAAGGCGAGGAAGGCTGCAATTCGTTCAGCATTGTCTTTGTTATTCAAGGAAAGCAGGTTGACGGTAGTTAATAATCTTGAATTGGACAAGATCTCCACAAAGGGTTTTGTCGGCGTTCTTAACGAATTTTCTATAAATAAGACGTTGGTAATCATCGACGAAGCGAACCGCAATCTTGAACTTTCAGCCAGAAACGTAAAAGAGGTTAAGGTGTTGAAATCAGAAGGGCTGAATGTCCACGATATCATGAAATATAAGAGCATTATCTTCACCCAGGAAGCGGTACGAAAAGTTGAAGGAGCGTTACAGTCATGAACATCTATGACGTTATCAAAAAGCCTCTTGTAACCGAAAAGACGACGTTGGAGAAGGATGCGAGAAACATCATTGCCTTTGAGGTTAACAGGGACGCCAATAAGATAGAAATTAAGGATGCTGTGGAAAAGCTCTTTAATGTAGAGGTTTCTACAGTCAAGACCATAAACGTGCCAGGCAAGGTGAAGCGTTTTGGAAGGAACATCGGTAAGCGTTCCAACTGGAAGAAGGCGTATGTGACCCTCAAAGAGGGAAGCAATGTGGATTTTTTTGAAGTGTAAACCATGATAATGGGGTTGAGATAATGGCTATCAAGAGTTACAAACCGACATCGGCAGGCCGCAGACACCAAACCTGTTCCACTTTCGAGGAAATAACTTCTGCGAAACCGGAAAAAACCCTTCTGGTAACGCTCAAGAAGAGCGGGGGCAGAAATAACTTCGGCAGGGTAACCTCCAGGCATCTCGGCGGTGGTCACAAGCAGAAATACCGTATTATCGATTTCCGTCGCGAAAAGAAGGAAATTCCAGCCAAGGTTGCCTCCATCGAATACGATCCAAACAGGTCTTCGCGTATCGCGCTTCTTCATTACGCGGACGGCGAGAAACGGTATATACTTGCACCTCTCGACCTCAAAGTAGGAGACATGGTTATATCAAGTGCCAATGCGGATATTAAGCCCGGGAACTCTCTGCCTCTCAAAGCAATTCCGCTTGGCACGATAATCCATAATATTGAGTTGAAAATTGGTAAGGGTGGGCAATTGGCAAGGAGCGCGGGGACATTTGCGCAACTCATGTCTAAAGAGGGGAAGTATGCCCAGGTAAAGCTCCCTTCCGGCGAAGTGCGCATGGTTCTCATGGATTGCATGGCTACAATCGGGCAGGTCGGGAACATCGATCATGAAAATGTCTCTATTGGCAAGGCAGGCCGTTCACGTTGGCTGGGCAGACGACCGAAAGTCCGAGGCGTGGCAATGAATCCGGTTGATCATCCGCACGGCGGTGGCGAGGGGAGAACTTCGGGTGGCCGTCATCCTGTTACCCCGTGGGGTATCCCGACGAAGGGCTACAAAACGAGGACAAATAAGATATCCACTCGCTTCATCGTTAAGAAGCGGACAAAATAATCAATTATACGCAAAGGGAATGATACGATGGCACGATCAATAAAAAAAGGACCATTTGTAGACAATCATCTGGAAAAAAAGGTTCTGGCTGAGGGGCCATCATCCAAGAAAGTCATCAAGACATGGTCGCGTCGCTCAACAATAACTCCTGATTTTATTGGATTGACTCTTGCTGTTCATAATGGCAAGAAATTTATCCCTGTTTTCGTTACAGAGAACATGGTTGGCCACAAACTTGGCGAGTTTGCACCGACACGCACTTTTTATGGCCATGCTGCTGATAAAAAGAGCAAACTGAAAAAGAAGTAATCTGTCAAAGGAGCCATCATGGAAGCAAGTGCCAAGTTATCATTCGCCCGTTTGTCCCCCCGCAAGACCCGTCTTGTGGTGGACATGGTTAGGGGCAAAGTAATTCAAGATGCCCTAAATATACTACGTTTTTCGCCACAACCGTCTGCGAAGCTTATCTCGAAACTCCTTAGTTCTGCTGTTGCAAATGCTGAACAAAAAGGTGTAACCGATATCGACCGTCTTATTGTAAAGAGCATTTCAGTCGATGGTGGACCGGTTCTGAAACGGTTTGTGCCGAGGGCTCAGGGCCGGGCCAGTAAGATTCGTAAACCGACCAGCCACATCATGGTGGTTCTGGCAGACAAGAAATAAAGCAAACGCTTGGAGGTGAGGTTTTGGGTCAGAAAGTAAATCCTATAGGGTTCAGGCTTGGAGTCATCAGGACGTGGGATTCCAAGTGGTATGCGGAGTCGGACTACGCCAAACTGCTCCATGAGGATCTGAAGTTGAGAAAGTTCCTCAAGAAGCGTCTTTTCAATTCGGGTGTCTCGAAAATTGAAATTGAACGAGCGGCTAATAAGGCAAAAATTAATATATTCACCGCTCGGCCAGGCCTGATAATCGGAAAAAAGGGCTCCGAAGTTGAAACTCTAAAAAAGGAACTGACTAAGCTTACCAGCAAGGAAGTTTACCTCAACATACAAGAGGTACGTAAGCCCGAATTAGATGCGCAACTCGTAGCGGAAAATGTTGCTCTTCAATTGGAACGTCGTGTTGCTTTTCGCCGCGCCATGAAAAAGAGTGTGACATCGGCACTCAAGTTTGGCGCAAAAGGTATCAGGATAACCTGTTCAGGTCGTCTTGGTGGGGCAGAGATGTCCAGGACTGAGTGGTACCGTGAAGGACGAGTGCCTCTTCATACACTCCGCGCCGACATTGATTATGGATTTGCTGAGGCAAAGACCACCTACGGAATTATCGGCGTTAAGGTGCTTATATTCAAAGGTGAAGTGCTGCCCGGTCAAAAATAGATACAGGAGTTTTTCGCAATGTTAATGCCCAAAAGAGTTAAGCATAGAAAGCAGATGAAGGGTAGGATGAGTGGTACACCTCAACGAGGCGTGACATTGGCATTTGGTGAATTTGGTTTGCAGGCTACCGAATGCGCTTGGGTAGACTCGCGACATATTGAAGCAGCACGTATAGCAATGACCAGATACATAAAGAGAGGCGGCAAGATCTGGATTAGGGTTTTCCCCGATAAACCGCTGACATCGAAGCCGGCTGAAACACGCATGGGTAAAGGCAAGGGGTCTCCCGATTCCTGGGTTTGCGTGGTAAAGCCCGGCATCATTCTCTATGAGATGGAAGGAGTTACCGAAGAGATTGCACGGGAAGCATTCCGTTTGGCCGCTCACAAACTTCCACTCACAACGAAATTCGTTTCAAGGAAGGACAGCCATGAAGGTCAGTGAATTAAAAGAATTGAGCACAGATGAGCTCCGGGCTAAAGGGAGTGAATTGACCAAGGAACTTTTCAATTTGCGCTTCCAGCACCATACGGGCCGTCTGGAAAATACTGCAAAACTTTCTTCGCTGAAGAAAGACATTGCGCGGATAAAAACTATTCTTACGGAAAAACAAGGCTAGAGAGGCTGATATGAGTGAGCGCGGCAGCAGAAAAACCCAAACAGGTGTTGTGGTTAGTGATAAGATGGACAAGACGGTTGTTGTGAAAGTCGACAGGATGATAAAACATCCTGTGTATAACAAATACATTAAGCGATCTGCAAAGTATAAGGCCCATGACAAAGATAACAGTTGCAAGACCGGCGATAGGGTGGTGATTGTAGAAACGAGGCCACTCAGTAAGGATAAGCGCTGGCAGGTCAGACAGATAATTGAGCGGAATGCTTAAGGCGGGAGCTACTCATGATACAAATGCAGACAATATTGGATGTGGCAGATAATTCCGGAGCCAAAAAGCTCTTTTGTATAAAAGTGCTTGGCGGGTCGAAACGGAAATATGCCAGAATAGGCGACATTATCGTAGCTTCGGTCAAAGAGGCACTTCCCAACTCAAAAGTAAAAAAAGGGGACGTGGTAAAGGCCGTTGTCGTAAGGACAGCCAAAGAGATTGGCCGCCCTGATGGCTCCTATATCCGTTTTGATGGCAATTCGGGAGTTGTCATTAACAACCAGAAGGAACCGATTGGAACTCGTATTTTCGGACCGGTTGCCAGGGAGCTCAGGGCCAAGAAATTCATGAAAATTATCTCCCTTGCCCCTGAAGTACTTTAATATTTGAGACCAGGAGACTAGGCGATGCAAGGCAAGAATCAGCATGTTAAAAAAGGCGACACGGTAATGATAATTACCGGCAAGGATAAGAGTAAGACCGGCACCGTTCTTCAACTTCTTCCGAAGAAGGATGGTCTCTTGGTTGAAGGGCTTAACATTATCAAGCGACATACTCGTGCACGTGGCAACGAACCAGGTGGGATAGTTGAAAAAGAGGCACCGATTCATGTTTCCAATGTGATGATATACTGCGGAAAATGTAAGAAGGCAGTCAGGACTCGGATAACTGTCCTTACGGATGGTAAAAAGTCTCGCGTGTGTGCCAAATGCGGCGAGGCGTTCGATAAATAGCGGGGGGGAAGTAATGGCACGGCTAAGAGAGCTTTACAATAAAGAGATGGTTCCCCAGTTGATGAAGGACTTCAACTATAAAAATGTTATGGAAGTCCCGAAACTGGAGAAGATAGTCATCAACATGGGGCTTGGTGAAGCCATTCAGAACGTTAAGATTCTGGATTCTGCTGTTGAGGAAATGGCAGCTATCAGCGGCCAGAAGGCAGTTATCACTAAAGCAAAGAAATCGATTGCAAGTTTTAAGTTACGGCAGGGCATGCCTATTGGTTGCATGGTTACACTTCGTAGAGAGCGGATGTATGAATTTCTTGACCGCCTTATGAATGTTTCCCTTCCGCGGGTGCGAGATTTTAAGGGTGTGTCTGGAAAGGGATTTGATGGTGCTGGGAATTACTCCCTTGGCATAAAGGAGCAATTGATTTTTCCAGAAATCAATTACGACAAAGTCGAAAAGATAAAGGGTTTGAATATAACTATCGTAACAAGCGCACGAACGGACGAGGAAGGTAAAGCTCTGCTCAAGCTCATGGGTATGCCGTTCAGGAATTAATAAGTTCGGAGGAGAACAGTGGCAAAAACATCGATGATCATAAAGGCACAAAGAGGAAACAAGTTCAAAGTCCGCGAATACAATCGCTGCCCACTCTGTGGAAGGCCGCGTGCGTACTACAGAAAATTCGATATGTGCCGCATTTGTCTCAGAAAGCTCGCCTCCAGCGGTCAAATCCCAGGGGTGATAAAATCCAGTTGGTAAGCGTTACAGCCTAATTGATAAAGAGGAGTGCAATCGATGTCGATGACCGATCCAATTGCCGACATGCTGACCAGAATCAGAAATGCAAACATGGCAAAACAGCAGAAAGTTGATATACCTTCGTCAAATCTGAAAGTGAGCATCGCAAATGTTCTCAGAGCGGAAGGTTTTATAAAGAATTACAAAGTAATTGCCGACCAGAAGCAAGGGATCCTGCGTGTATACTTGAAGTTTATTGATGAAAAGGACACGGTCATTAATGAAATTAAAAGGGTGAGCAAGCCTGGTGGCCGCCGTTATGCAAAGACTGATGAAGTGCCCCGGGTGAAAAACGGACTGGGGATCGCAATCCTCTCGACGTCGAAAGGTGTGATGGCCGATAAGGCTGCCCGCGAAGCTGGCGTCGGTGGAGAGATTATTTGTACTGTCTGGTAATTCATCTGTGAGCAAGGAGCATTAAAGCATGTCCAGAATTGGTAAACTTCCCATTGAGATACCCCAAGGGGTAAAGGTCGCCTATACGGATTCCACTATTAAGGTAGAGGGGCCGAAAGGTTCGCTGTCACGTAAGATCATGGACGGCGTACTCGTCGATGTCACTGCTACTGCGGTAACTGTCACACGTGTAGATAACACTCTGACATCACGATCTGCACACGGTCTTACTCGAACTCTCATTCATAACATGGTAACGGGAGTCACCAAAGGATTCGAAACGGCGTTGGAAATTAGTGGGGTTGGTTACCGTGCTGAAGTGAAAGGCAATATTCTCAATCTCAGTCTCGGCTATTCTCATCCGATCAATTTCGAACTGCCAAAGGGAATCAGCGTGGAAGTCGACAAAATGACGAAGGTTCTTGTAAAAGGTATTGACAAAGAGACCGTGGGGCAAACTGCCGCAAAAATCAGAGCGTTCCGCGGGCCTGAGCCTTACAAGGGTAAGGGAATCAGGTACGCTAAAGAAACTATCCTGAGAAAAGCCGGAAAGACCGGTAAAAAATAGTGAGCCAAGGAGAAGGACATTGAGTTCTGCAGCCCAAAAGAAAGTTGCCCGTCTCAAGCGTAAGGTCAGGGTCCGGAGAAAAGTCAGGGGAACGCCGGAGAGACCACGGCTGAATGTATTTAAAAGTGCACGGCATATTTACGCCCAGTTGATTGATGATACGACCGGCGTGACTATCGTTTCAGCCTCGACGGTGTTTAGCGAAGTAAGCGCTGACTTGAAGTATACCGGTAATATTGAAGCTGCCCGCAAGGTTGGTGCTGAAATCGCCAAAAGAGCACTAGCAAAGGATATAAATACGGTCGTATTCGATCGGAACGGATTTTTGTATCACGGTCGAGTAAAGGCGATAGCTGAAGCTGCCCGAGAAAATGGACTCTCCTTCTAAAGGATATCAAGGAGGCAATAACTTGTTGAAGATCAATCCTAGTGAATTAAATCTGACGGACAGAGTCGTCCATATCAGCCGCGTGGCCAAAGTAGTCAAAGGGGGGAGGCGTTTCAGTTTCTCCGCGCTGGTGGTCGTAGGTGACGGAAATGGGTATGTAGGTTATGGCCTCGGCAAGGCAAATGAAGTACCCGAGGCTATCCGCAAGGGGGTAGAACAGGCAAAGAAACACCTTATCAAAATCCCGATTGTTGAAGGGCAAACAATTCCGTACGAGATTGAAGGACATTACGGCGCAGGGCGTGTGCTAATGATGCCCGCCTCCGCAGGTACCGGAGTCATTGCGGGTGGGGCTGCAAGAGCCGTGTTTGAGTCGGCCGGTGTCCATAACATTCTTGCCAAGTGCCTCGGATCAAATAACCCTCACAATGTTGTCAAAGCTGCTTTTTCTGGGCTCAAAGATCTCAGAAGTCCTGAAGAGATCATGGCAAGAAGAGGGCTCATCGAGCAGTAATCGATATTTCCAAGGAGTAAATACATGTCAGATGAACTGAAAATTACGCTTGTCAAAAGCAAAATCGGCAAACCAGCCAGCCAGAGGGCTGTTTTGGATGGTCTTGGTTTGACAAAACGCAATAAAACCGTTGTTCTGAAGGATACACCTGAAACCAGAGGCATGGTAAATAAAGTGTTCCATCTTGTGAAAGTAGAAGAGTAATCATTCCTGAGGTGCAATAATGGAAATAAATAGCTTAAAACCAGCAGTCGGCTCGACAAAGAATAGAAAACGCATCGGCAGGGGACCCGGGTCAGGTCACGGTAAGACTGCGACTAAAGGTCATAAAGGACAAAAGGCCAGAAGTGGCGGGAGCATAAAGGCGGGTTTCGAAGGCGGACAGATGCCAATGCAGCGTAGGCTTCCTAAAAGAGGGTTTACGCCTTTGACAAGAAAAGAGTACTCAGTTGTGAATCTTGGACAACTTGATATTTTTGAAGCCGGAAGTTGTGTTGATTTGGAAGCATTTTTGAAGAGCGGGCTTGTCTGCGGGATAAAAGATGGCGTAAAGGTGTTGGCGACAGGCGAACTGAATAAGAAATTGACTATCAAGGCTCATAAGTTTAGTGCTGCTGCAAAAGAAAAAATAATCGCTGCTGGCGGCACAGCTGAGGAGATATAATCTTGTTTGAAGCCTTTCAGAATATATTCAAAATACCAGAGCTAAAAAAGAGGGTCATGTTCTCCCTGGGAATGCTTGCTGTTTATCGGGTCGGCTGTCATATTCCGACGCCGGGGATCGATAGCCAGGCATTGTCGCACTTTTTCAAACAGGCACAGGGGACACTCCTTGGCCTTTTTGATATGTTTTCCGGAGGCGCACTGGAGAAGTTGACCGTTTTTGCCTTGGGAATCATGCCTTACATTTCTTCTTCAATTATTTTTCAGCTCTTGACTGTGGTTGTTCCGGCGATAGAGAAACTCTCAAAAGAAGGTGAGAGTGGCAGGAAGAAAATCATTCAATATACTCGGTATGGAACCATTGTCTTGAGCGTTGTTCAGGCTCTTGGTATCAGCATCGGCTTGGAAAGCATGCGCGGTCCTGCCGGTGAGATGGTTGTGCCTTCACCGGGGTGGGGTTTCCGTATAATGACGGTGATTACCCTTACCGCCGGAACTGCTTTCATAATGTGGCTTGGTGAGCAAATGTCTGAGAAGGGAATTGGTAATGGCATTTCCTTAATCATCTTTGCCGGCATTGTGGCACGAATCCCGACTGCTATCATAAATAGTTTCCGTCTGCTTCAATCTAATCAACTATCTCTCTTTGTCCTTATTTTTGTAGTTGCAATAATGTTTGTAGTTATTGCAGGGGTCGTTTTTGTAGAGCGAGGCCAGCGACGGGTACCCATTCACTATGCAAAAAGGGTGGTTGGGCTCAAGACTTTCGGTGGTCAGACCTCCCACCTGCCGCTCAAAGTCAATATGGCCGGCGTTATCCCACCGATTTTTGCTTCATCGATCATTATGTTCCCAGCAACTGTCGGCAACTTTATCAATATCCCGTGGGTTCAGAAAGCTGCGAAGAGCCTGACTCCGGGTAATTGGGCTTATAACCTTTTTTATGTTGCATTCATTGTCTTTTTCTGCTATTTCTATACGGCTGTGACTTTTAATCCTGTTGATGTGGCGGACAACGTAAAAAAGCATGGGGGGTATATCCCGGGTATCCGCCCTGGGAAGGAAACATCAGATTTTCTTGACAGGGTTCTTACAAAGTTGACCTTTGCTGGAGCCATCTATATCTCGGTTGTGTGTGTATTGCCTTCAATTCTTATCGGCAAATTCAACTTGCCATTTTATTTTGGTGGAACCGCCCTGCTCATCGCCGTAGGTGTTGGCATGGATACTGTCGCACAGATTGAATCGCACCTTATTACCCGAAGTTATGAAGGGTTTATGAAAGGTGTGAGAATAAAAGGCAGAAAATAATAACGGGAGTTCATGGATGAACCTTATACTCCTTGGACCTCCGGGCGCGGGCAAGGGTACTCAAGCGAAGATTCTGACGCGAAAATTCGATATCCCGCAAATATCGACGGGCGAGATACTCCGCAATGCCGTAGAAGAGCAAACCACGTTGGGGCTCACTGCAAAGAGTTACATGGACAACGGCGCGTTGGTGCCAGATAGCGTGGTTGTCGGCATAGTCGAGGAACGCCTTTCGCGCCCTGATTGTGGTACTGGGTTCATACTTGATGGTTTTCCCCGAACGGTTGCTCAGGCAGATGCCCTGAAGAGCATGTTGACAGGACTCGACAAGCAGATAGAACATGTAATCTCGATGGAAGTTGACAAAGAACAACTTCTCTTCAGGATTACCGGTCGACGTACCTGTAGGGCATGTGGAAAGGGGTATCATGTTGTTTTCGATCCGCCGAAAACTGACGGGTCATGTGACGACTGTGGTGGAGAGCTTTATCAGCGGGATGATGACCGCGAAGACACCATGCGTAAGCGGCTAATGGTGTATGAAGAGCAGACAGCTCCTTTGATAGCCTATTACAGGCGTGAGTCTTTGCTCAGAACTATTCGTGGCAGTGGATCCATAGAAGATATTCAGCAGGGGATTCTAAATATCGTTGGGATCCGTTAGGAGTGCAGTTACTGTGATTATCCTTAAATCTCCCGGTGAGATTGAAAGGATGCGGGTGCCGTGCCAGGTAGTAGCGGATATCCTAGAACTACTACAGGACGAGATAAAGCCAGGCATTACAACTCACTCGCTAAATGAACTTGCCGAACGTGAGGCTCGGAAGCAACGTGCGGTTCCGGCATTCAAAGGGTATAGCGGTTATCCTTATGCTCTATGCTGCTCAATTAATGAGGAGGTAGTTCATGGGATGCCGAGTAGTCGTGAGTTGGTTGATGGCGATATCCTTAGCATAGATTTTGGTGTAGTTTATGATGGGTTTTATGGCGATGCCGCGCTGACGGTGCCGATTGGTGAGGTGTCTGGAACAGCTCGCAAGTTGTTGAAGGTTACGGAAGAGTCTTTGTACCGTGCTATCGATGCTGCAAGACCAGGAGGCCACCTATCTGACATCTCGCATGCGGTTCAGAGTTATGTTGAGTCATACGGATTTTCAGTTGTACATGATTTCGTAGGTCACGGTATAGGTCGGAATCTCCATGAAAGCCCGCAGATACCCAATTTCGGTCCTCCTGGACGAGGTGTCCGTTTGAAGCCCGGCATGGTTTTAGCCATTGAGCCGATGATTAACGAAAAAGGGTACGACGTAAAGATACTGCAGGATGGCTGGACGGCTGTAACGGTTGATGGTGGATTATCCGCACACTTTGAACACACAGTGGCGATAACTGAAAATGGTCCGGAAATTCTGACGAAACGAACAAAATAGTTTGAAGGAATTTATAAGAAGGTGTGAGGGACTTGAGTATGAAAGTACGAGCATCAGTGAAAAGAATCTGCGATAAATGTAAGATTGTCAAGCGCAAGGGGACTGTACGGGTAATATGCGACATCCCTAAACACTCCCAGCGGCAGGGATAGAGCTCTCATTTAGGAGGAACAGGCATTGGCACGCATTGCGGGTGTAGACCTACCAAAAAACAAGCGTATTGAAATCGGATTGACGTACATTTACGGTATAGGGAGGAGTTCCGCCCAGAAAATACTCGATGAATCGGGCGTTGATTTCAATACGAGGACTGACAATCTTACAGAAGCAGAGATTGCCAAGATCAGGGCAGTCATTGACAAGAACTATAAGGTTGAGGGCGACCTACGTCGTGATGTGTCGATGAGCATTAAGCGGCTGATGGACCTTGGCTGCTATCGTGGGCTTCGTCACCGCAAAGGGCTGCCGGTTCGCGGACAGCGCACAAAGACAAACGCCCGCACGAGAAAAGGGCCAGCTCGTACCGTCGCAGGTAAAAAGAAATAGTATATAAGAATCTGGAGGAATAATGGCTAGCCCAGCGAAGAAAGTTGTCAAGAAAAAGCGTGAACGCAAGAATATACCCAATGGCGTTGCCCACATTCAGGCAACTTTTAACAATACCATGATTACCATTACCGACCCGGCTGGAAATGTTGTTGCGTGGTCCACTGCTGGATGTAAGGGGTTCAAGGGATCTCGAAAAAGTACTCCGTTTGCCGCACAGATTGCGGCTGAGGATTGCGCGAAAAAGGCCCAGGAGCATGGCATGCGCAATGTTGAAGTTTATGTGAAAGGACCGGGGTCAGGTAGGGAATCGGCACTCAGGGCTCTTCAGGCAGCCGGTTTCAATATCAGTTTTATCCGTGACGTAACTCCCATACCTCATAACGGATGTCGCCCACCCAAAAGAAGAAGAGTGTAAATCCATCGGTAAATATAGGTAAGGAGGTCTTCATTGGCTAGATATACGGGACCCTCCTGCAGGCTCTGCAGAAGGGAAAACATGGAGCTGTTTCTGAAGGGAGAGCGTTGCTACACTGATAAGTGCGCCATCAAGAGGAGGAATTATCCTCCGGGGCAGCATGGCCAGTCTCGGGCAAAAGTCTCTGACTATGGTGTCCAGCTTCGTGAGAAACAGAAGGTACGTCGGATATACGGATTGTTGGAAAAACAGTTCCGCTCATATTTTGAAGAAGCTGATCGCATGAAAGGCGTGACGGGAGAGAACCTTCTGTCCCTTCTCGAAAGACGCCTTGACAGTATGGTGTACCGTGCTGGATTTGCCGCGTCAAGGACTGAGGCGCGTCAACTGATCAGGCATGGCCATTTTACTCTTAACGGGAGGAAGGCCAACATACCGTCTATTCTTCTTCGAGTCGGCGATGTTCTCGAACTCCGGGAAAAGAGTCGGAAAATAACGGCAATCAATGAGTCCCTGGAAGGGGTTGTTCGGCGGGGAATCCCGCAGTGGCTAGAACTGGAAAAGGATGCTTATCGCAGTGTGGTCAAGGCTCTTCCCGTCCGTGAAGACATTACCATGCCGATTCAGGAGCAATTGATCGTTGAGCTCTACTCCAAGTAAAGGCTGACACACCCGTACAGGGAGGAAATACATGTACAAAAATTGGCGCGACCTGATTAAGCCGAAAAAACTTCAGGTTGAGGCGGAATCACTTACAAATAAATATGGTAAATTTTACGCAGAGCCGTTCGAGCGTGGATTTGGCACCACACTCGGGAATTCTCTGCGGAGAGTACTTCTCTCTTCCCTGCAGGGGGCTGCTGTTACGTCGGTCCGGATTAAAGGCATCCTTCATGAGTTTTCGGCTGTGCCTGGTGTTGCTGAGGATGTGACTGATATTATCCTCAACCTCAAGGGGATTCGTTTCAAGATGCATGGATACGAACCACGCACCATCAGGATCATCCAGAAAGGTGAAGGTGAGGTTAAGGCGGGCGATATTATCACTGACCCCAATGTGGAAGTTCTCAATCCGGATCATCACATAGCCACATGTTCAAAGGACGCCAATCTTGAAATGGAGATGGTGGTCAAATTAGGAAAAGGCTACGTCCCGGCAGACCGCAACAGAGATGAAAAGGCACCAGTAGGAACTATCCCGATAGATTCGATTTTCACACCGATTAATAAAGTCAATTTTATTGTCACGAATGCCCGTGTCGGCCAAATTACTGATTACGACAAGTTGACCCTCGAAATCTGGACCGACGGCAGCGTAAAACCTGATGATGCTGTGGCATTTGCCGCAAAGATACTCAAGGAACAGCTTTCCATATTTATTAATTTTGACGAGGAAGTTGAACCGGCAGAAGAGGGGGAGCCTCTTGAAGAGAGGGAAAAGCTCAATGAAAACCTCTACCGGTCTGTTGAAGAACTCGAGCTGTCTGTCCGCTCAGCAAATTGTTTGAAGAATGCCGGGATCAAGTTGATTGGTGAATTGGTCTCCCGAAGTGAAGCGGAAATGCTCAAGACGCAAAATTTTGGTAGGAAATCACTCAATGAAATCAAGGATATTCTCGCAGAGATGGGTCTGACTCTGGGGATGAAACTTGACAATTTCCCTGACCCCGAAATACTGCGCAGGATACGGGGGGAGCGGAAGGAAGAAGAATAGCCGTAAGGATGAATAGAGAAAGGAACTTGTAGTCATGCGTCATAATAAAGCTGGCAGAAGATTGGGAAGGACCACGAGTCACAGGATCGCGATGTTCAGGAATATGGTGACCTCCTTTCTCAGCCATGAAAAAATCACGACTACCGATGCTAAGGCAAAAGAATTACGTTCCCTTGCCGAGAAAATGATAACACTCGGCAAAAGAGGCGACCTGCATGCTATGAGGCAGGCTGCTTCGGTGCTTCGAGACAAGAAGGTTGTCACCAAGCTCTTTACTGTCATTGCGCCGCGCTTCAAAGAACGTGAAGGCGGATATACCCGTATTGTCAAACTCGGTATACGTCCCGGTGATAACGCGCCGCTCTCTTTACTGGAACTGGTTGAGGAGCAGGTAGTGAGAAAACCGGAGAAAAAGACTGAGCCGAAAAAGCCGGCCAAGCGAAGTGTACCCGCAAAGAGTGCCCAACCTGTTGGCAACGTGACGAAGGTTGACGCCGAAGCCGCTCCCATGCAGGCTACTTCTGTCGATGAGGCAGCGTCACAGGAAGTGGCAGAAACACCGAAGACATCGGTACCGGAAGAAACAGAAGAGTGCGAGGCTAAAGCTGACTAACCTTATGATCGATTGACCAATCTTTGTATACGTAGGACGCGAACGGCAAGGGAAACCTTGCCGTTCCTGTTTTCGGTGAGGCCAACGTACTGGTTTTCTATAGTGCTTTCGGCGCATCCATCCATGGTCTCAAGGGAGCATCAGCACTGGCGGAGGAA
>Ga0335083_10001525_pt1 | contig 31684 bp, 31 predicted proteins | sample Lox_Sample_42_FD_206716 | JGI IMG/M metagenome (GOLD analysis project Ga0335083, IMG submission 206716) | Soil microbial communities from Loxahatchee National Wildlife Refuge, Florida, United States - Lox_Sample_4.2 | ecosystem: Environmental > Terrestrial > Soil > Wetlands | place: USA...
AATCATCGTTACACGATCGAGCGCGCCGTGCGCGACCAGATGGTCGCCAAAGGCTGGATCGCGGAGGGCGACGGGCCCGATCTCGTCGTGATGTGCGCGCCGGCAGGCGTGAGTTAGGGGCTATGACCGGAGCGGGGCCGCGCCGCGCTTGAGGTTGAGCAGGTTGCCGCCCAGGATCACGGCGGCGCCGAGGATCGTGAAGACGTCGAAGCGTTCCGCGAAGACGAGCCACGCCGCGATCGCGGTCAGCGGCACGCGCAGGAAATCGAGCGGCACCACGGTCGTCGTGTCGGCGTGGCGCAGCGCGTGCGCCATGCAGAAGTGCGAGTAGGTGCCGCACACGGCGATGACGACGAGCCACGGCCACGCCGCGGCCGGCGGCGCCTGCCAGACCACGGCTGCGGGGATCGCGCCGATGACCGATTGCACGATCAGCATCCAGAAGATGATCGTCACCACGCTGTCGGTGCGCGTCAGCGATTTGACGAGGATGATAGACCCCGCGAAGCCGATCGCCGCGAGCAGCGCGATGACCTGGCCGACCTCGACGTGGTCGAGCCCGGGCCGCACGATGATCGCCACACCGATGACGCCCAGCGCGACCGCCGCGATGCGCGCGCCCGTCATCTTCTCGCCGAGGAAGACGACGGCGAGGAGCGCGACCCAGACCGGCCCGGTGAACTCGATCGCGACGACTTCGGCGATCGGGATCATGGTGATCGCGAGGAACCACATGAACTGCGCCGAGTAATGCACCACGTTACGGGCCACGTGACGCCCGAAGCGACGGGTGCGCATCGCGCGCAGGCCGCCGGCGGCGACGACCATCGGCGCGAACAGCACGATGCCGAGGAGCGAGCGCACCTCCATGATCTGGAATACGTGCAAGGACCTGCCGGCCTCGCGCGCCGCGACCGCGATCAAGACCATGGCGGCGAGCCAGCCCGCCATCCAGGCCGCCGCCAGGCTCGTAGAACGGTGCGAGGGTACCTCGACCGCCGCGGGCGTGTCTGTCAAGCGGTGATGCGCCCGAAGAACGGATACTGCGGGTCGTTGTAACCCGGCGTCGAGGGGTGCCCGGGTGTCACCAGCGAATCGACGAGCGCCTCGTCCTCGTCGCTCCAGGCGGTCCCGAGGGCCGCGACATAGTCGTCCCACTGCTCCGGCGTACGCGGGCCCGCGATCACCGACGCGACGATCCGGTTCGCCCACAGCCACGCCAGCGCGAACTGCAGCAGCGAGCGGCCGGTTTTCGCCGCGTGCCCGCGCAGCTTCTGCGCGATGACGAACGACTCCTCGCGCAGCTCCGTCTCCGTGATGCGGCGGTCGCCGCGCGCAGCGCGAGATCCCTCCGGCGGCGGCGCGCCCGGCGCGTACTTTCCGGTCAGCACGCCGCGCGCGACCGGCGAATAGGGCGCAACGCCGATTCCATAGTGATCGCACGCCGGAAGGATCTCGACTTCCGGCTGGCGGTTGAGCAGGTTGTAGTAAGGCTGGCATACGACGGGCAGCGGCACTCCCTGCGCCTCGCATTCGGCCACCATCTCGGCGATGCGCCAGCCGCGGTAGTTCGAGATGCCGAAGTAACGGATCTTGCCGGCACGCAGGAGCTCGCCGATCGCGCCGACCGTCTCGGCGACGGGCGTGTCCGGATCGTCCTTGTGCAGGTAGTAGATGTCGATGTAATCGGTCGTAAGCCGGGCGAGGCTGTCGTCGCAGGCCGCGAGCACCCAGCGCCGCGACAGGCCGCCGTCGTGCGGCTTCTTCGTCATGACGTTGCCGCACTTCGTCGCGAGGATCCACTCGCGGCGCTGTGCCTTGATCGCCGGGCCGACGATGCGCTCGGAGGCGCCCTTGGTGTAGACGTCGGCGGTGTCGATGAAGTTGACGCCCGCATCGTGCGCGCTTGCGATGATGCGCGCCGACGTCGCGGCGTCCGTGCGGTCGCCGAACATCATCGTGCCCAAGCAAAGCGGCGACACGCGAAGACCGCTGTCGCCTAGTCGGAGGTAATCCATCGGACCATTATAATCGCGCCTCCCCACAGGTCCGCCCGCTGGCCCACCCCCAATGAACGTGCTGTTCGAGGACGACGGCCAGCTCAAGGCCGCGGCCGTGCTCGCCGACCAGGACGCCTCGCTCATGGTCGAAGCGGCGTCCGGCAGGCGCCTGAAGATCAAGAGCGGCAGCGTGCTCTTGCGCTTCGCCGCGCCGGGGCCCGGCGAGGTGATCAGCGAAGGCCAGAAGCTTGCCGCGGAGCTCGACCCCGGGTTCCTTTGGGAGGCGAGCGAGGAGGGCGAGTTCGGCTTCGACGATCTGGCACGCGAGTACTACGGCGCGAGCCCCTCGCCTGCGCAGTCGACGGCGGTGGCGATGCTCCTCCACGCCTCGCCGATGCACTTCTACAAGAAGGGCAGGGGACGCTATCGCAAGGCGCCGCCGGAGGCGCTCAAGGCGGCGCTCGCCTCGGTCGAGCGCAAGGCGCGCGAGGCCGCGCAGATCGCGTCGTGGGTTTCCGAGCTCGCGGAAAACAGGCTGCCCGACGCGCTTCGCGCAAAGCTTCCGATGCTCCTGTACAAGCCCGACAAGAACGCGCTCGAATGGAAGGCGCTTCACGCCGCGTGCGAGGCACGGCGCACGAATCCGGTCGACCTGCTCGACGCCTGCGGCGCGATTCCCTCGACCCACGACTACCATTTCGACGGTTTCGTTGCGCAGGCCTTTCCGCAGGGGATCGCGTTCCCGCCATGGGGCGCGCTCCCGCCGCTGCCCGAGCTGCCGCTTGCGGACGCCCGCGCGTTCTCGATCGACGACGCGTCCACCACCGAGATCGACGATGCGTTCTCGGTGCGCGAGCTGCCGAACGGAAACCATGAGGTCGGCATCCACATCGCCTGCCCGGCGCTCGCGATGCCGCGCGACAGCGCGCTCGACCGCATCGCGCGCTCGCGCCTTTCGACCGTGTACATGCCGGGGCGCAAGCTCACGATGCTGCCGGAGGACGCGGTGGACGCGTTCACGCTCAAGGCGGGCGCCGCACCGCCGGCACTCACGCTTGCCGTGGAGACCACGCCCGAGGGCGCGCCGGTGCGGCACGAGACGAGGATCGAGCGCGTCGCCGTCGCCGCCAACCTGCGTCTGGACGCCGTGAGCGACGCGTTCGCGCGCCCGCTGCCGTCGCCTTCGGACCCTGAGTGGACGCAGGAGCTTCGCGTTCTGTGGAAGCTCGCGCAGCATCTTTCCGACAAGCGCGGCAAGAACGACGTCAACCGCATCGACTACAGCTTCCACGTCGACTGGGACGCCGCGCCCGATGGACGCGTCGCGATCGTGCCGCGCGAGCGCGGCAGCCCGCTCGACAAGCTCGTCGCCGAGCTCATGATCCACGTCAACAGCACGTGGGGCCGCCTGCTCGCGGAGCGGCACGCCGCCGGCCTGTACCGCGTGCAGGCCGCGGGCAAGGTGAAGATGAGCACGCGCCCCGGCGAGCACCAGGGCCTGGGGCTCACGCACTACCTGTGGTCCAGCTCGCCGCTGCGACGCTACAGCGACCTCGTGAACCAGCGACAGCTCCTCGCCGTCCTCGGCGGACAGACGCCGCCGTACGCCGACAACGACGCGGAGCTGTTTGCCGCGCTGGCCGACTTCGAGGCCACGTACAGCCAGTACGCCGAGTTCCAGGACCGCATGGAGCATTACTGGTGCCTGCGCTGGCTGTTGCAGGAAAACATCACCGAGGTCCCGGCGCTGGTGATCCGCGAGAACCTGGTGCGCTTCGGCGCGCTTCCCATCGTCATGAGAGTGGCGGACATGCCCCCGCAGGCGCCGGACACGCCCGTGCGCATCGCGATCGGCCGCGTCGACCTCCTCTCGGCCACCCTGGAATGCCGTTTTGCGGGACTCGCGGCGCCGCCGCCCGGCGGAGGCCCATGACGACGGCATGATGGGCGCATACAATAGGTCGCCAACCCCGACCGCCGCAGCCCGACCCGCCCGATTCAACACGTGCCGCGCCGAGCGACACCGCCGAAGCCGACCGCCGACCCCGGAGCCAAGCCCGAGCTGTCGGCCGTTCCCGCGCCCGCGGCCAAGCGTCCGGCCGCGGCGGCGCCGCGCAAGAAGCCCGCGCCGCGGGTGGTCAAGCCGCTGATCGTCGACCCGGAAGTGCCGGCCGTGCTGGCGCCGTCCCGCCCGGGGCCGCCGCGGCGCACCGCGCACATCGCCCCTGCCGGCGCGCTGCCGCCCGCCACGATCCCGCGCGAGGCGCTCGTCTCGCCGCGACACGACCGCCTGCTCGCCGCCACGATCGGCCTGTCGGTCATGATCCATGCGGTAGTCCTGATGATTCATTTCCGGCCGTTCGATCTCAAGTCCCTGGACAAGGGGCCGCCGCTCGAAGTCGCGCTCGTCAACGCCAAGACGGCCGCCAAGCCGGCCAAGGCCGACGTCCTGGCGCAGCACAACCTGGACGGCGGCGGCAACACCGACGCCAACCGGCGCGCGCGCACGCCGCTGCCCGTGCTGCCGAAGGCCGCGCCCGACCAGCAAGTCGCGGTCGCGACACAGAAGGTCGAGGCGCTCGAGAAGCAGACGCGCGAGCTCATGACCCAGCTCAACAGCACGCCGGCGCAGCAAACGCAGAAGCAGCCGACCGACGTCCAGGAGAAGACGGACCTGCCGACCGCGAACGAGCTCATGCAGAAGACGCTGGAGGTGATGCGTCTCGAAGCGCAGATCGCGAAGGACATGGAGGCCTACCAGAAGCGGCCGAAGCGCCGCTTCATCGGTGCCCGGGCCGAGGAGTACCGCTTCGCGCGCTACGTCGAGGACTGGCGCCTCAAGGTCGAGCGCATCGGCAATCTGAACTATCCCGAGGCGGCGCGCGAGCAGAAGCTTTACGGAAGCCTGCTTCTCACCGTGTCGATCCGCAGCGACGGGAGCGTCGAGAACGTCGAGCTCAACCGTACGTCGGGCAGCCGCATCCTCGACGCCGCCGCCATCAAGATCGTCGAGATGTCCGGGCCGTTCGCGCCGTTCCCGCCGGACATCAAGCGCGACACCGACATCCTGCACATCACGCGCACCTGGACGTTCACCAAGGCGGACTCGCTCGAGTCGCAGTGAGGCAAAATAGCGGCATGGACCGCTATGCCGTCGTCGGCAATCCCATCGCGCATTCGCGCTCCCCGCAAATCCACGAAGCGTTCGCCAGGGCGACCGGCCAGGCGATGACCTACGAGCGTCTGCTCGCGCCCATGGGCGAGTTCCCGCAGACGGTCGAGCGCTTCGCGCGCGAGGGCGGCAAGGGCTGCAACGTCACGGTCCCGTTCAAGCTCGAGGCGCTGGCGCTTGCGCATTCCGCGAGCGAGCGCGCACGCGCCGCGGGCGCGGCGAACACGCTCAAGCGCGACGGCGATGGCTGGTACGCCGACAACACCGACGGCGCCGGCATCGTTCGCGACCTCACGGCCAACCTCGACGTGCGGTTGGCCGGCCGCGACGTCCTCGTGCTGGGCGCAGGCGGCGCGGCGCGCGGGATCCTGCTGCCGATGTTCGGGCAGGACGTGCGATCCCTCGTCATCTCCAACCGCACGGCGGAGAAAGCTGACGCGCTCGCCGCCGCGTTCGCGTCGCGCGGGCCGATCAGCGCGGTGCGCCCGGGCGAGCTCGGCGGGCGAGCCTTCGACGTGGTGATCAACGCGACGAGCGCCGGATTGAAGGGCGACACCGAATGGCGGTGGCCCACCGGGCTCTTCCGCCCCGGCGCGTTTGCCTACGACATGATCTACGGCGACGGCTCGACCATGTTCATCCGTTGGGCGCGGGCGCAAGGCGTTGGGCGCAGCGCGGACGGCATCGGCATGCTGATCGAGCAGGCGGCGGAAAGCTTCGACCTCTGGCGCGGCGTGCGCCCGGCCACGGCACCGGTCTTCGCGATCCTGCGTCCCGCGTCGTGATGGCGCGCGCCGTCGCGCGCGTCCTCGCCTGGGCGCTCGTCGCGGCGACCCTGCTGTTCATCGCGGTGAACCTGTGGTTCGCCGCGCATATCCTGTGGTGGCACGATCACGCGGTGGGCGAGACGTCGTTCATGGCCTACCGCATGGAGGAGCTGCGCGCCAAAGCGGCGAAGGGGGCGCTGTCGTACCAGTGGGTGCCCTACGACCGCATCTCCGTCAACTTGAAGCGCGCGATGGTCGCCGCGGAGGACGCGAAGTTCGTCGACCACGAAGGCTTCGATTGGGACGGCATTCAGCTCGCCATCGAGAAGAACCAGAAGAAGGGCCGCGTGGTGGCCGGCGGCTCGACCATCACCCAGCAGCTCGCGAAGAACCTGTTCCTCACGCCGTCGCGCAGCTACCTGCGCAAGGCCGAGGAGGCGGTCATCACCGTGATGCTCGAGCGCTTCCTGCCGAAGCGGCGCATTCTCGAGATCTACCTCAACGTCATCGAGTGGGGTAACGGCGTGTTCGGCGCGGAGGCGGCGGCGCGCCGCTACTTCGGCGAGCCGGCCTCGCAGCTCTCGGCGGAGCAGGCGGCACGCCTTGCCGCAATGGCGCCCAATCCGCGCTTCTACGAGCGCAACCAGGGCGCGCCTGGCCTCAATCGCAAGATCGGGATCATCCTGGCGCGCATGCCCTCGGCCGAGTTGCCGTGAAATAGGGTCAGACCCCATTACAAGGCCTGACACCATTTCTCTTAAAAAAGGGGACAGGCCTTGTAATGGGGTCTGACCCCTTTTTGGTCGGCTCTTTATTAATGCGGTAGCTACCCCCAGAATTCGCACTTCCCGCGCCCGCGCCCACCGATAGCTCGTCGACCGACCCTTCATGTCCGAGATCGTCGAAGAAAAGGCGCGAGATCGCCCCGAAGCGCGCGAGCGCGTGCAGGATGCGCTCGCCGAGATCACCGCGCTCCTGCGCAAGCACCGCCTCGTCGAAGGCCTCGTCCACGAGCAGCTTACGCACGCGCCGGTAGCCGAGGCCGGCAACCGAGGCGAGCTCGTCGAGAGCCTCGTCACCAAGCAGAACAAGGCGCAGCTGCAGCGCAAGCTCGACCGGCTGCACCCGGCCGACATCGCGTACATCCTGGATGCGCTGCCGCTCGACGAGCGCCTGTACATCTGGGACCTCGTCAAGGCCGACCGCGACGGCGAGATCCTGCTCGAGGTCTCCGAGCCGGTGCGCGAGTCGCTCATCTCCTCGATGGACACCGACGAGCTCGTGGCTGCCGCGGAGACGCTCGACGCCGAGGAGATCGCCGAGCTCGCCCCCGACCTGCCGCAGGAGGTGATGGACGACGTCTTCGGAAGCCTGCCGGTCGAGGAGCGCGAGCAGCTGCGCGCGGCGATGTCCTTCGAGGACGACATGGTCGGCGCGCTGATGGACTTCGAAGACCTCACCGTCCGTCCGGACGTGACCCTTGAGGTGGTACTGCGCTACCTCCGCCGCTTCGAGGAGCTGCCTTCGCAGACCGATCAGCTCTTCGTGGTCGACCGCGACGAGAAGCTCATGGGTACGCTTGCGGTGAACAAGCTGATCGTGAGCGATCCCGCGATGCTCGTGTCCGACGTCATGCAGCCGCCGGGGGTCAAACTACGGCAGCACGAGAAGGCGAGCGACGCCGCGTCCGCGTTCGAGCGCTACGACCTGGTTTCCGCTCCGGTGGTCGACACCAACGACAAGCTCGTCGGGCGCGTCACGGTCGACGAGATCCTCGACTTCGTCAAGGGCCGCGGCGAGGAGGAAGTGCTCGCCCAGGCCGGCCTGCGGGAGGAGGAGGACGTATTCGCGTCCGTATGGAAGTCGTTCCAGAACCGCTGGACGTGGCTTGCCATCAACCTGGGCACGGCGTTCATCGCCTCTCGCGTCATCGGCGTGTTCGAAGGATCGATCGAGAAGCTGGTGGCGCTCGCCACGCTCATGCCCATCGTCGCGGGCATCGGCGGCAACTCGGGCAACCAGACGATCACGATGATCGTACGCGCCGTCGCGCTGGGCCAGGTCACTCGCGAGCACGCGCGCGTGCTCATCCGCAAGGAGATCCTGGTGGCGCTCGCGAACGGCCTCGTGTGGGGCGGTGTGATGGGGCTCGTCGCGACGCTGCTCTACCGCGACGTGGCGCTCGGCCTCGTGATGGTGCTCGCGATGACCCTCAACCTCATGCTCGCGGCCTCGATGGGCGTGCTCATCCCGATGACGATGATCAAGCTCGGGCGCGACCCGGCGCTCGGCTCGTCGGTGATGATCACGGCGGCGACCGACTCCGGCGGGTTCTTCATCTTCCTGGGGCTCGCAACACTGTTCCTCATCCGTTAGCCTCGGTCCGGAATAATCCGGCAAAGCCCCTGTTGGCTTCGTGTCGAGGCGGTACCACCGAATAACCTTAGAGACTCTATGGGCTACGCCGGGCTTGGCGTAGGCGCGCATCGGAGGCAGGATTGACGGACAAGATGCCTGCCACGCCGCGTTCCGATCCGCCGCTGCCGCAGCCGGACCTCCTTGCCGCGCTGCCGCGGCTGCGCCGCTACGCACGCGTCCTGACCGGCGACAGCAGCCGCGCCGACGACCTGGTGCAGGAGGCGCTCGCGCGGGCATGGGAGAAGCGCAGGCTCTGGGCGGCCGGAAGCGATCTGCGCGCGTGGCTTTTCACCGTCATGCACAACGTCTTCGTCAATCAGCGCGCGTTGGCGCGGCACGAGAAGCAGCACGTCTCGCTGGACGCTGAAGGCGAAGGCCACGAGGCATGGCAGATCCCGGTGCGCCCGATGCAGTACGCGCGCGTCGAGTTGATGGAGCTCATGCAGCACGTCGGACGGTTGCCCGTCGACCAGCGCGAGGTCCTGCTTCTCGCGGTGGTCGAGGAAATGCGCTACGAAGAGATTGCGGCGATGCTCGGAATTCCCGTGGGTACGGTGATGTCGCGGCTCTCACGCGCGCGCGAGAAGCTGCGCGCCGCGTTCAGCGACGGATCGAACGGCGTGCCGGCATCGCTGAAAGTCGTGAAATGAACCGCGCACGATGGCCGTGAATCCCCTGCCCGTCACCGACGCCGACGTCAACGCGTACGTCGACGGCCAGCTCGCGCCGGCACGGGCTCCCGCGATGGAGGACGCGCTCGCGCGCGACCCCGCGCTGGCGGCACGCGTAGCCGAGCTGCGCCGCCAGAACGCCGCGCTGCACGACGCGTTCGATACCTGGCTCGCCGAAGCGCCGCCCGAGCGTCTTGTGGCCGCCACCGCGGCCGCGCCTGCGCGCCCCAGGACCGCGCCGCGCTGGCTCGGTGCCGCGCTGGCCGCCGCGGCCTCGCTGGTCATCGGCGTGGGCGCCGGCTGGTTCGGCAGGGACCTCACGCTTGCGCGCGACGGCACGCCCACGACGTTCCCGCGCCAGGCCGCGCTGGTGCACGCGCTCTACGCGGGAGACGCGAACCGGCCCGTCGAGATCTGGGCGGCCGAAGAGAAGCGCCTCGTCAACTGGCTGTCCAAGCGACTGGGCTTCGCGGTGCACGCGCCGGATCTCAACGCGCTGGGCTTCGCGCTCGTCGGCGGCCGCCTGGTTGCGGGCAACGAGAACCCGAGCGCGCTTTTCGTCTACGAGAACGCCGACAAGCAGCGCCTCACGCTCCTCGTGCGCAAGCCGGTCGCACCGCAGACCGAGACGGCTTTCCGCTACGCGTTCGAGGACGGCGTCGGCGTGTACTACTGGCTCGAGGAGAACTGCAGCTACGCGCTGTCCGGCAACCTCGACCGCGCGCAACTCCTCGCCATCGGCCGCGTCGTCTACGGTCAGCTCGCGGCGCTCGAAGCGGCGGGGCCCAAAGCCAACTAGGCCGCGGGTCCGCCCGCGAGCCAGCGGCGCCCGCGCATGTACAACGCCTCCACCTCGGGTCCGCTGAGGCCGGGCATGTCGCGCTTCACCTCGTAGCCGATGCGTGTCTGCAGGTAGGCGAGGTGCCGGTAGCCCTCGGGAAAGCGGGCGAGCAGTGCGGCATCGAGCACGAGCTTCGCGGACGGATCGACGGGATCGAGCCGGTCCTTTTCGTAGATCGGCTGGCGCAGGACGAAGCCCCAGCGCCCGTCGCGCCGCTCGAGAAAATCGTAGAAGCGTCCCGTGCACACGACGTCGCAGCGCACGCCGTCGACGTCCGCGCGCTGCGAGATCGTCATCTTGGTCTGCGCGGTCGCGCGTTCGCCCGCAAGGTCGATCGAGGTGCCGCCCAGGAAATGCAGGATCCGCACGCCGCGCGCGAAGCCGTCCTTGCTCACGCGGATGAAGTCGCGCGCCGGCCCCTGGAACCAGGTCGCCATCATCACGCCGTCGTCGTGCCAGACGCTCGCGAAGCGCTCCCAGTCGCCGGCGTCCCGCCAGAGCGCCCAGTTCTCGACGAGCTCCCGTATGGCGTTGCGGTCGGCGGATGCGTTGCTCACGTAAAGCTCCGTACAATGCGATTTTGTCCTCCTAGTCTATCGCCCTATGCTCGCCGCGGAAGGCTGCCGGGCCTCTGACTGATGCAGCGCGTTCCGGCCCGCATCGGGGACCCGCTGCCCGCCGTCGAAACGCCGGCGCTGGTCGTCGACCTCGACGCCTTCGAGCACAACCTCGACCTCATGGCGAATGCCGTGCGCGGGTCGGGCCTTGCGCTGCGACCGCACGCGAAGTCGCACAAGTGCCCCGACATCGCGAAGGCGCAGATCGCGCGCGGCGCGGTCGGCATCTGCTGCCAGAAGGTCGACGAGGCGGCGGCCTTCGTCGCTGCGGGCATCGCCGACGTGCTCGTCACCAACGAGATCGTCGCGCCGTCGAAGATCGCGCGCCTCGCCGCACTCGCGCAATCCGCGACGATCGGCGTGCTGGCCGACGACGCGGGCGTGATCGCGGACCTGTCCGCGGCCGCCGCGCTGGCCGGAGGCACGCTGCACGTGTACGTCGAGATCGACGTCGGCGCGAGGCGTTGCGGCGTCGTCCCCGGGCCCGCCGCGCTCGCGCTCGCGCAGGCCGTCGCCGCCGCGCCCGGGTTGCGTTTTCGCGGGCTGCACGCCTATCACGGCGCGGCGCAGCACCTGCGCCGTCCCGAGGAGCGCCGAGCCGCCATCGACCGGGCGAGCCGGCTTGCGGCGCAGGCCAAGGCTCTGATCGAAGGCGCGGGCATCGCGTGTCCCGTGGTCACGGGCGCCGGCACCGGGACGTGGCAGCTCGAGCGCGACAGCCGCGTGTACACCGAGCTGCAGCCCGGCTCGTACGTGTTCATGGACGCCGACTACGCCCGCAACGCGCTCGCACCCGACGAGCATCACTTCGAGCACAGCCTGTACGTGCTCTCGACGGTGATGAGCGCGCCCGAGCCGTCGCGTGCGGTCGTCGACGCCGGATTGAAGGCGCTCGCGGTCGACTCCGGGCTGCCTATCGTGCACGTGCGCCACGGCGTGCACTATGTCAAGGCGACCGACGAGCACGGCGTGCTCGCCGTGGAGTCGGGCCACGTGCCGCCCGGCATCGGCGAGCGCATCTGGCTCATCCCCGGCCACTGCGACCCCACGGTCAATCTCTACGACTGGATCGTCGGGATGCGCGGCGAGCGCGTCGAGTGCGTGTGGCCGGTGGCCGCGCGCGGGGCGGTGGGATGACGCGACCGGCATCATCCTCGCCGGGGCGCGTGATCCGATTCCTAAAGCGTCGCCACCCCCCGCGGCGTACGGATCATCGCCGCGAGCCGCGGCGACTTCGCGTACGTGATCTTGAGCGTGTCGCTGAGCCCGAGCGCCGCGATCGACGCGCGTATGGCGGCGGGCTCGGGATGCTCGCCCGCGAGCACGGTGAGGCGGCGACCGGAGTCCGGTAGCGCATCGGCCGGGTGCCTCGGTCCGGGCCACTCGATGAGCGTCGGCACGAGGCCGCGCCCCGGCCGGTGGCCGTCGTCGGGAATCGTGATGCGCCACGACCATTCGCCGCGCGATGCGCGCGTAACGACGCCAAGCTCGGGCACGCGCCGCACTGCGCCTTCGATGTCGTCCGTGCGCGCGGCCCAATGCACGAGTTGCGGACCTTCGGCCAGCGCGGCCTTCATGCGCGGCTCGTCCAAATCGAACCAGCGGGGCCGAGGCGGCGCGACGCCGTCCTGATCGATCGCGATCACCTCGAGATAGAAGCGGGGGCCGAGCCCGAGCAGCGCGTTGTGCGTGCCCATGTTCGCGTGCTTCCCGCCCGGCTGCGGGCGCGCGCCGAGCTGCGCCTCGATCCAGTCGCAACCCTGCGCGAGCGTGAGCGCCGCGACAACCAGATGGTCCGGCTCGACGATCACGGCCGCGTATGGACTTCGCTCGCAGCGAAATCGAGCTCGACGCGCGCGCCGTTGGGGTCGAAGAAGAACACCTGCCACACTCCCGTGCCGACCTGCTGGCGGCACGTGTGCTCGATGCCGTATGCCGCCAGCGTCGCGATGGTGTCGGACAGCCCCTGCGCCGTGAACGCCATGTGATCGATGACGCCGGCGCGAAGCTCGCTGCGCGCCTTGCCGCCGATGATGTGCAGGATCGCTTCGCCGCCGGCGTACATCCACGCGCCGGGGAAGCCCAAGTCCGGCCGCGACCCGTTGGCGAGACCCAGCAGGCGCGTGTAGAACTCGACAGTACCGGCGACGTCGTCGGTCAGGATCGTGAAGTGATTCATCGCCGAAACAGCCATCGCTTCGCTCCTCCCGGTCGTGAGGATACGGCATCGGCGAAGAAATCGCCCAGCAGCGCAGTTGCGTCGGGGGCGGCCGCATCGTTGTACGGCAGCGCCGCGTCGCCGCCGCTCCAGGCGTGGCCGAGGCCCGCGACCTCCACATGGCGAGCGACGAGTTGGCCGTCGCGCCGCCACTCGCGCACGATCTCCATGCGGCCGTCGGGATGCGGCACCTGCCGCTCGCTGTCGGCCGGCGGCAGCGCCCATGCCGCGCCCGCGGGCTCGGCAGCGGCGGAATGGCCGTTCAGATGCAGGTATTGACGCACGAGCGCCGCGCCGTTGCGCGGTGCGACCACGCTGTCGCCGTCGCCGTGCACGGCGAGCAGCGGCACCCGGATGTCGCGCGGCGCGACGCGTGCGCGCGCCTGGTCGGCGATCGCTTCGACGTCCTGGTCGGGGCCCTGCTGCAGCACGCTCATCGCGGTGACCGCGGAGCGGGCGGCGCCGCAGGGAAGGCCGGAGTGCACGGCGATCGCGGACACGAGATCGGGAAAGCGCACGCCGACGATCGCCGCCAACGCCCCGCCCGCCGACATGCCGGCAACGACGACGCGCTTGCGGTCGACGCGATAGGCGCGGCGCACGCTGCGGATCTGCGCCGCGACGATCGCGGCCTCGCCCTCACCTTGCGCGGTGCGTTCGTCGAACCAGTTCCAGCAATGCCACGCGTTGGCCGATTCCTTCTGCCGGGGCAGCAGAACCACGAAGCCCGCGCGGTCGGCGAGGTCCGCGATGCGCGTGCCTTGCGCGATGTCCTCCGGCGTTTGCTTGCACCCGTGGCACAGCACGAGCAATGGCACGCGCCGGAACCACGGCCGACCCTTGGGAACGTAGACCAGGAACTCGCGGCTCGGCCATACGGCCGGTGCGATGCCGACCCACCCGTGGATCGAGAACTTGGCACCCGACTCGAAGCGCCCCGGCACCGGCTCGCGCGCGAGCCAGCGGGCCACCCGGGCCCTGAGCCGCTGCCACCAGCCGAACCCCGTCATGACATCGCGTCCGCATCGCTAAACGCCCGATGATAAGCGACAAGCAGCGGCGCGCACGGCGCCGTGCGCCCAATGTCGGCTAGGCGATCGGCGGCACCCAGCGCGCCGGGATCACCTCGAATCCGAAGCAGGCCTCCTCCTCCCGGAAGCTGCAGTTGATCCTGTCGTCGAGACCCGGCTTGCACTCGCGAACCCAGACGTGGCGGCAGTGGGTCAGCGTGATCGTGGGAAACCAGCTGTCGCCGAACGGATAGGGGCGCGAGGGCAGGTGGCCTTCGAAGAAGAAGACGGAAAGTCCCTTCGGCAGGGGGACGTCGAACTGCGCGAGCAGGGCGTCCGGCTGGCGCAGCGCGAGGTCGCGCAGCCGGGGATCGCCGGCGGCCGCGTCGAAGGCGTCGAAAAGACGTGGGTCGGTGGCGAGGCGGTGCGCGTCGGCGGGCAGATCGCGCGGGATATCGGCGGTCGGATTCGGCATGATGCGCTCCCCTTGTGCATCCAGTGCGTACATTGACGCCGGCCGGGCGCGCGGGGAACGGGACGAAGCGGCGCCGAGCGTGCGGAATACTCGCCCTCGGGGAGGACGCGGGTGCGAATTAGATCAGCACGATGTCGTACTGCTCCTGCGTGTACAGCGTCTCGACCTGCAGCGAGATCGGCTTGGCGATGAAGTCGCCCAGCTGGGCGAGGCTCTGCGACTCCTCGTCCAAGAACATGTCGATCACCGACTGCGAGGCGAGGATGCGGAACTCGCGTGCGTTGAACTGCTTCGCCTCGCGCACGATCTCGCGCAGGATCTCGTAGCAGATCGTCTGCGCGGTCTTGAGCTCGCCGCGGCCCTGGCACGTCGGGCACGGCTCGCACAGGACGTGCGCGAGCGACTCGCGGGTGCGCTTGCGCGTCATCTCGACCAGGCCCAATTGGGTGAAGCCGTTCACCGTGAGCCTCGTGCGGTCCTTCTCGAGCGCGCGATTCAACTCGGACAGCACGGCGTTGCGGTGATCGACGTTCTCCATGTCGATGAAGTCGATGATGATGATGCCGCCCAGGTTGCGCATGCGAAGCTGGCGCGCGATCACCTGCGCCGCCTCGAGGTTGGTCTTGAAGATGGTGTCGTCGAAGCTGCGCCCGCCGACGAAGCCGCCGGTGTTGACGTCGATCGTCGTCATCGCCTCGGTCTGGTCGATGATGAGGTAGCCGCCCGATTTGAGATCGACGCGGCGCGCGAGCGCCTTCTCGATCTCGTCCTCCACGCCGTGCAGGTCGTAGAGCGGGCGGTCGCCCAGGTAGTGGTTGATGCGCTCGGAGAGCGCCGGGGTGTATTGGCGCGCGAAGTCGGACATCTTCTGGAACGTCTCGCGCGAATCGACGAGGATGCGCACCGTCTCGTCGGTCGACATGTCGCGCAGCACGCGCTGCGCGAGGTTCAAGTCCTGGTACAGGAGCGAGGCCGGGGGCGCCTCGCGCGAGCGCACGGTGAGATCGCCCCAGAGCTTCGTGAGGTACTCGATGTCGGCCTGCATCTCGCGCTCGGTCGCAGTCTCGGCCATCGTGCGGATGATGAAGCCCCCGGCGAGTCCCTCGGGCAGCAGGTGCTGCAGGCGCTCGCGCAGCGTCTCGCGCTCGGCTTCGTCGCCGATGCGCTGCGAGATGCCGATGTGAGAGTCCTGCGGCAGGTACACAAGGAGACGGCCGGCTAAGCTGACCTGAGTGGAAAGGCGCGCGCCCTTGGTGCCGATCGGGTCCTTGATCACCTGCACCAGCAGCGACTGGCCCTCGTGCAGGATCTTCTCGATCGGCTTCTCGCCGCCGCCGTGGCCGTTCTGGCGGTGCTCCCAGATATCCGCGATGTGCAGGAACGCGGCGCGCTCGAGCCCGATTTCGATGAAGGCGCTCTGCATGCCGGGCAGCACGCGCGCCACCCGCCCCAGATAGATGTTGCCCACCAGGCCGCGCGCGCTCGACCGCTCGATGTGCAGCTCCTGGACCACGCCCTGCTCGAGCATGGCCACGCGCGTTTCCTGGGGCGTTACGTTGATGAGGATTTCATGCGTCATTCGAGCGCCGCCTCGGAGGCCCGTCCCGCAAGGGCCAAGGCGGTACGTCGTCGTTGTCGACGCTCTTATAGCACGGAGCGGCCGACCCGCGCGAGGAGCGCTGCGGTTTCGGCCAGGGGGAGGCCCATCACCCCCGAGTAGCTGCCTTCGATGCGCGTTATGAACGCGGCGGCGCGACCCTGGATGGCGTAACCGCCCGCCTTGTCGAAGGGCTCGCCCGTCTCGATGTAGCGCTCGATCTCGCCTGCGCTGAGCTTGCGCAGCGTGACTTGCGTCACCGACACCGCGACTTCGACGTCGTCGTTCCAGCGCAGTGCGACCGCGGTCACGACCTCGTGCTGGCGGCCGGAAAGCTTCGCGAGCATCGTGCGCGCGGCGTCGACATCGGCGGGCTTGCCGAAGATGACGTCGTCGAGGACGACCTCGGTGTCGGCGCCCAGCACCGGTCGCGGCGCCAACATGCGCTCGGTCATGCGCTTCCATCCCATCGACGCCTTGGCGCGTGCGATGCGCTCGACGTAGTGCATCGCCGGCTCGCCGTCGAGCGCCTCTTCGATGACGTCGCGATGGCGGCCCGGCGCGGTGCGCAGACGAAGCTCGTCGAACGCGACGCCGATCTGGCGAAGGAGCTCCTGGCGGCGCGGGCTGCGCGACGCGAGGTAGACGGCGATGTCATTCACGATGGTAGGGATGCCCTGCGTTGAGCGCGGCGGCGCGGTAGAGCTGCTCGGCGAGGAGCACGCGCACGAGCGCGTGCGGCAGCGTGAGCGCGGACAGCGAGACGACGTCGTCGGCGTCGCGCTTGACGCTTGCGTCGAGGCCGTCGGCGCTGCCGATGACGAAGGCCACGTCGCGGGCTTCGTCGCGCCAGCGGGCGAGGCGGGCGGCAAGCTCGCGCGTGGTCCAGGCCGTGCCGCGCTCGTCGAGGGCCACCACGCGGAATCCCGCGCACGCAGCGCGGATGCGCGCCGCTTCGGCGACCAGCATCTGCTCGGTGGATTTACCTCGATCGCGAGGCTCGGGCTTGAGCTCGACGAGATCGAGCGCGAAATCGCGGAGGAGGCGCTTGGCGTAGTCGGCGTAGCCTTCGGCGACCCAACCCGGCATGCGATGGCCTAGCGCGACCAGGCGAAGCCGCATAGCGAGATCATGCGGCCTTCACCCGTCGGTGAGGCGTCTCCCACAGCTCTTCGAGGTTGTAGTACGCGCGCACCGCGGGCTGCATGACGTGCACGACGATGTCGCCGCAGTCGACGAGCACCCATTCTGCGGCTTCCTCGCCCTCGATGCCGAGGATCGGCGCGCCGGCCTCCTTCAATCTGTCGCGGACGTGATGGGCGAGCGCCTTCACCTGCCGGTTCGAATCGGCGCTTGCGATGATCAGCGTGTCGTAGAAGCTGGTGAGCTTGCGGACGTCGAGGACCTTGATGTCGCGCGCCTTGATGTCCTCGAGGGCGTTGACGGCGGTTTGCTGAAGCTTGTTGAGTCGCATCCTGCTTTCTTAGGCCGAATAGAGGCGGTGCTGGTCAATATAGGCCAAAACGGCTGGGGGGAGCAATCGGACGACCTCGCTGCGGCCGCCGGCGCCGCGCGCGAGTTGCGTGCGGATCTCGGTGGCGGAGATGGGCTGCGGGGTGATCGGCTGCTCGTAGATGGCACCGGAAGGCTGCGAAAACAAGACGCTGCGATCGGTGGTCAGGCGCGCCTGCCACTGCGCAAGAAGCTCGGGCGGCAGGCTCCCGGCGAGCGCGACGCCGGGCCGCGCGACGACGACGACGTGCGCCAGGTCGAAGATCCTGCGCCAGCGATGCCACGTGGGAAAGCCGAGAAACGCGTCCGCGCCGACGACGAGCAGCAGCGGCCGCCGCGGTGCTTCGCGCCGCAGCTCCTCGAGGGTGAGGACCGTGTAACTTTTACCGCCTCGCTCGATCTCGCGCGGGTCGACGGCGAGGGCGGGAAACTCGGAGGCCGCGAGCCTCAGCATGGCGAGGCGATCGGCCGCCGAGGCGCGGGGCCCGCCGCGATGCGGCGGATCGCCGGCCGGCACGAGCCGGATTTGCGCGAGGCCGAGGGCGCGGCGGACCTCATCAGCCAGGCGCAGGTGACCGTAATGCACGGGATCGAACGTGCCGCCGAGGATCGCGACGGGAGGCGTCATGTCGGTCGCGGGGCTAGCCATGGCTGCGCCTGTGCCCCGGACTCAGCGACGATTCGGCGTCGTCGATCTCGGATTCGATGGCGCGCATCGTTTCGTCGTTGATGACGCCGGCGTCGCGCATCTCGAGCAGCTCGGCGCGCTCAGCGCGCAGCGCCTTCCGCATGAGGTTGCGCTCGGATTCGGCGAGCGCGTCGAGCTCGGCGCGCCGTCCCGCGTTGGCCGACAGACGATGCAGCAGCCGCTCGTATTTGTCGACGAGGCGCCGCGCGAGCGCGACCTCCTCGGCGCGCGAAAGGTGTCCGAGCGACTCCCGCAGCGCCGCGCCGCCCGCCTGGGCGAGCGCGATGCGCGCGGCGCGGTCCTCGCGCTCGGCGTTACCGTCGCCGTGCACGCCGAGATAGCGGATGAAGGCCGGCAGCGTGAGGCCGTTCACGACGAGCGTCAGCACGATCGAGCTCGCGGCAAGGAAGATAAGCAGGTCCCGGCCTGGAAACGGCGCCCCGCCGCCGGCGACGAGCGGAATCGACAACGCGGCGGCCATCGTCACCGAGCCGCGCAGTCCCGCCCACCCGACGATGAACACGCCGCGCGGATTGGGAAACCCCTCGCGTTCGCGCACCTTGCGAAACAGGAAAGGGCGCAGATTGGCGAGCGGGAAGATCCACACCAGGCGCACGACGTTGAGCGCGGCCCACAGCGCGATCGCATACAACGCGAGGTCCTGCCACGGCGTGCCCGCGATGCGCGCGAGTACGGAAGGAAGCTCCAGCCCGAGGAGCAGGAATACGAGGCCGTTGAAGACGTACAGCAGCATCGTCCACACTTCCCAGGCGTGCCTGCGCGTTGCGAGCGTGAGATGGCGGGCGTCGTGCGATCCGGAGTAGAGGCCGGCGGCGACCACGGCGAGGATCCCGGATACGTGCAGCGACTCGGCGAGGAAGTACGCGGCGTAGGGTGTCAGCAGCGACAGGATCGTCTGTACGGTCGGATCGTCGACGTGGGCCCTTCGCAGCTTGAGGCGAGTCCCGCCGATGACCCATGCCACGGCGACCCCCGCTGCGAAGCCCCCGGCCGCGAGGAGCACGACCTGCCCGGCCGCGTCGGCGAGCGAGAACGCGCCGGTCGCGACCGCAGCGACGGCGAACTTGAACGCGACGAGGCCGGAAGCGTCGTTGATGAGGCTCTCGCCGTTCAGGATGTTGGTGACGGCGGAAGGCACGGGCAGCCGCGCCGTCGCCGCCGACGTGGCGACGGCGTCGGTGGGCGACACGATCGCGCCGAGCGCGAACGCGGCGGCGAGCGGCAGCGACGGGACCAGCCAATGGATGAGTAATCCGATCGCGACGACGGTTGCGAAAACGAGCCCGAACGCGAGCATGAGCACCGGGCGCAGCACGCCCAGGAGATCGCGCTTGGGAATGAGCCAACCGTCGGCGAACAGGAGCGGGGGAATGAACAGCGCGAAGAAGATCTCGGGCTGGATGTGCAGAGCGGACAGCGCGGGCACGAAGGAGAGGGCGACGCCGCCGAGCACGAGCAGGAGCGTGCCCGGCAACGCGACCCAGTGGGCGATCGCGCCCACCGCCGCCACCGCGAGCAGCAATCCGAGCGTGACCTCGAGGGTCGCCATGGCCACGATTCTACGAAAAAGCTCGAACCCTCTAGCAAAGGACGGATAGACCGGCGCGCGAAGCGCGTGCCGTCGAGCCCGCCATCCACCAGAAGTTCTCAGAACCGGGAACCCGGCCCGCGCAGGAACGCCTCCTCCTCGGGCGTGGACGGCCGACCCAGGATCGCGTTGCGATGCGGGTAGCGACCGAAGCGAAAGACGACCTCGGCGTGCTTGCGTGCCCACACGAGCGAGTCGTCGTCTTGCATCTGCTTCGAGAGCTCGCCGAACAACTCGAGCGAGCGATGCTGCGCCGGCACGCTCTCCGCGTGCTCGAACGGCATGTACAGGAACCACCGCTCGTAGAACCCGAGCTCGCGGTCGACGCCGCGGCTCACGGCATCCTCCGATGTCGCGAGCGCGAGCGCGTCGCCCTCGAAGGCGCGCGGCGTGCCGCGGAACAGGTTGCGCGTGAACTGGTCGAGCAGCAGGACGCGCGCGACCGCGCCCTGCGCGGTCGCGCTCCATTGGCCGTAGGCGCCCGCCAGCGCGGCCGTCACCGCATCGCCGAAGCGGCGCCGGATCTCCTCGTCGAACACCGGGTCCGCGCGGTACCACGCCTTGCGCGCGCGGCCGCGCTCCGGCGACCCGGGCGCGCCGAACCAGAAATCGAGAATCGCCGGCGGCGCCACGTCCATGGCCTATGATAGGGTGTCGCGCGGCGCAAATGAACACGTCCTATCGCAACGTCTTCCTGCTCGCCTGCTGTCAGGCGCTGCTGCTGACCAACGGCTCGGGACTGATCGCGATGAACGGGCTCGTCGGCTATTCGCTCGTCGACGCGAAGGCCGTGGCGACTCTCGGCGCGACGACGTACGTGCTGGGCTCCGCCCTTTCGACGATGCCGATGTCGCTGTGGATGGCGAAGGTCGGCCGCCGTCGCGGCTTCATGGCCGGCGCGCTCATCAACATCGGCGGGTGCGCGCTCGCAGTGCTCGCGCTCTGGGCGCACAGCTTCGTGCTGTATTGCGCGGCTACCGCGGTGATCGGCGTCTACAACGCCGTCGGCCTGCAGTACCGCTTCGCTGCGGCCGAGGTTGCGTCGAAGGCGGACAGGGCGCGCGCGATCTCGCTCGTGCTCGCCGGTGGCATCGGCGGCGGCTTCCTGGGCCCCGCGATCACGCGCTGGGGCAAGGACATGTTCGCGACACCCTTCCTGGGCTCGTTCGTGCTGCTCGCGGCGGTCGCGATCGCCGCGCTCGCGGTCCAGTCGCAGGTGCAGGTACCCAAGCCTGCCGCCGAAGAGGACGCCGGCGGCGGCCGCCCGCTGCGCAAGATCGTTCGGCAGCCCGTCTTCGTCGTGGCAGCGCTTGCCGGCGCGCTGGGCTACGGCCTCATGAACCTGCTGATGACCGCTACGCCCCTCGCCATGGACTTCTGCAGCCTGCCGTACGCGCAGGCGGCGATCGTGATCTCGTGGCACGTGGTTGGCATGTACGGCCCCGGCTTCGTCACCGGATCGCTCATCGCGCGCTTCGGTGTGCTCAACATGCTTCTCGCCGGGGTGGCGGTGATGGGAGGCGGCGCCGCCGTCGCGCTGACCGGCAACACCCTTTGGCACTTCCTTGCAGCGCTGGTGCTGGTGGGGGCGGGCTGGAACTTCATGTACACCGGCGGCACCACGCTCCTGACCGAGTCCTACAGGCCCGCGGAGAAGGCGCGCACTCAGGGTGCCAACGATTTCATCGTGTTCTCGACGATGGCGATCTCGTCGTTCTCCTCCGGCGCGCTCGTGTCGTCGGCCGGGTGGGAGGTCATGAACTGGAGCGCGCTACCCGTGCTGGTCTTCGTCGCCGCGGTCGTGCTGTGGTACTCGCGCCGGCGCGCGAGGGTGGTCGCGAGGCCCGCCTAGATTCGGACCTGGCCCGAGCCGAGCACGACCCACTTCTGGCTCGTCAGGCCTTCGAGGCCGACCGGCCCGCGCGCGTGCAGCTTGTTGGTCGAGATGCCGATCTCCGCGCCCAGGCCGAACTCGAAGCCGTCGGCAAAACGCGTGGACGCATTGACGAGCACCGAGCTCGAATCCACCTCGCGCAGGAAGCGCATCGCGTTGCCGTAGTCCCCGGTGACGATGGCGTCGGTGTGCTGCGAGCCGTACTTCGCGATATGCGCGATCGCATCGTCGAGCGTGTCGACGATGCGGACGGCGAGAATCGGCGCCAGATACTCGGCGTACCAGTCGTCCTCGGTCGCCGGCAGCATCGCGGGCACGAGCGCGCGCGAACGCTCGTCGCCACGCAGCTCGACCCCCTTGCCGAGGTACACGTCGCACAGCGGCGGCAGGAGGCTTCGCGCGATGTCGGCGTGCACGAGCAGTGTCTCCATCGTGTTGCACGGCGAATAGCGCTGCGTCTTCGCGTTGTCGGCGATGCGGATGGCCATCGGGAGGTCGGCCGAGGCGTCCACGAACACGTGGCACACGCCGTCCAGATGCTTGATCACGGGCACGCGCGCGTCGCGCGAGATGCGCTCGATCAGGCTCTTGCCGCCGCGCGGCACGATCACGTCGACGTGCTTCTCGTCGGCGATGAGATGGCCCACGGCCGCGCGATCGGCGGTGGCCACGACCTGCACGGCGTGCTCCGGAAGGCCCGCATCGCGCAGGCCGTGATGCACGCATTCGGCGATCGCAGCGTTGCTGCGCAGGGCTTCCGATCCGCCGCGCAGGATGGTCGCGTTGCCTGCCTTGAGGCACAAGCCGGCGGCGTCCGCGGTCACGTTCGGACGCGATTCGTAGATGATGCCCACGACGCCCAGCGGCACCCGCATGCGGCCGACCTGGATTCCGGTGGGGCGGTAGCGCAGCTCGGTGATCTCGCCGACGGGATCGGGCAGCGCGGCGATCTCGACGAGGCCGTCCGCCATCGCGAGCACGTTCTTCGGCGTGAGGGTGAGGCGATCGACGAACGCGGCGTCGTGGCCGGCCGCCATCGCCGCCTCCACGTCGTGCGCGTTGGCGGCGATGAGCTTGCCTTCGTCGCGCCGGATCGCGGTGGCGATCGCGTGCAGCGCGCGGTTCTTCGCGTTGGTGTCGGCGCGCGCGACTTCGCGCGCGGCGGCGCGCGCGGCTTCCCCGACGGCGCGCATGTATGCCGCGACGTTGCCCGCGTCGGCCAGTCCGGGGATGTTGAGGTTGGTCATGAAAGGCGATTCTACCGCCAGTTGCCGCATTGTTTGACGAGCGTCAATCCTGCCCGCCCCGGCAGGCGGGAGAATCGGCCGAAACGTACAAGAAACGTGGAGCGATGAAGCCATGCTGGTGCGCGATCGCATGAGTGCCCGCCCGGTCACCATCCGCAGCGACGCCGACTACAAGGCGGCGCTCAAGCTGATGCAGGAGTACAGCCTGCACCACGTCCCCGTCCTCGACGCCAAGAAGCGGCTCGTCGGCATCGTCGCCGAGCGCGACCTGCTGCTCGCGGCGACGCATCACCTGCAGGCGGTCGTCGAGGTCGGCGAAGTGATGCATCGGAACGTCGTCACGACGACGCGCGACGCGCCGCTGTCCGAAGCGGCCGCGCTGATGGTCGATCACCGAATCGGCGGCTTGCCGGTGCTGGATCGAAAACAGAAAGTGGTCGGCGTGATCACCGAGACGGACATCTTCCGCGCCTTCGTGGAGACGCAGCGCGCCGGCGATGGCCAGAAGAAGCCCGCGCGGGCGAAAGCGCGACGGCCCGGTGGGACCGGCTAACCCGGCGGCGTGAGCGTCTGCACGCCCGAGGGCGCTCCGACCAGCATCACGTCGGCGCCGCGGTGCGCGAACAGTCCGACAGTCACCACGCCCGCGATCTGGTTGATCGCCGTCTCGAGCGCCGGCGGGTCCTCGATCACGAGCCCCGCCACGTCGAGGATCACGTTGCCGTTGTCGGTGGTGAATCCCATGCGCCACGCCGGCCGGCCGCCCAGGCGGACCATCTCGCGCGCCACATAGCTGCGGGCCATGGGGATCACCTCGACCGGCAGGGGGAAGCGGCCGAGTACGGGGACGAGCTTCGACTGGTCCACGATGCAGACGAACTTGCGGCCGACCGCGGCCACGATCTTCTCGCGCGTGAGCGCGCCGCCGCCGCCCTTGATCATCGCGCCCCACTTCGTGACCTCGTCGGCGCCGTCGACGTACACGGGCACGTTGTCGACGTCATTGAGCTCCTCGACGTCGATGCCGTAGCTCTTGAGCTTCTCGGTCGACTTGACCGAGCTCGACACCGCGCCCTTGATGCGGTGCTTGATCTTGGCGAGCTCGTCGATGAAAAAGCTCGCCGTGGTGCCGGATCCGACGCCGACCCAGGCGTCGTCGACCACGTACTTGATCGCCTCGCGGGCGACCGCCTGCTTCATCTCGTCCTGGGTCATGTCCGCTTCCTCGTGTCCTCGTTGAGCTCTCCGGTGCGCGAGAGCAGGACCGCGATGGGCCGCGTTCCGGCGAACTCGGAGAAGGCGATCGTCATGATGGCCGTGATGGGCACCGCGAGCAAGGCGCCCGGGGCGCCCCACAGCGCCGACCACACCGTCAGGCTCGCGAGAATGGAAAAAGGGCTCAGGTTCAGCGAGTTGCCGAGCAGGTAGGGGTCGAGAAAGTTGCCGATGACGAACTGCACGGCGATCAACGCGAGCACGAGCGCCACCACCGTGCCCGTGTCGGTGAACTGGACGATGGCCATGGTCGCGGGGAAGAAGATGCTCATGATCGAGCCGAGATAGGGCACGAAATTGAGCAGCAGGATGAGCATGGCCCAGAAGGCGGCGAACTCGAGCTCGTAGTAGCGCATGATCGCGAAGCTCAGCACCGCCATCAGCAGGCCGAGCAAGGCCTTGAGCGCGAGGTACGAGCCGATTCGGGCGTTGGTGCGGGCGATGATCTGGCGGATCAGCGCCACCGTGCGGGCGCTCTCGGACACGCGGTCGATCTTGGCATTCAGCCACCGTTGCTCGGCCAACAGGAACACGACGTAGAGGAGCACGACGATGACCGTGGACAGGATCGACGTGGCCGCGAGCACCGTCGAGCCGACCAGCGACTGGATGCTGACTTGCTCGAGAAAGAGCTGGCGCAGCGTCGCCCACGTGGGCTCGTTCTCGACGCCGAAGCGCACCGCGAGCCGCTGGATGGTCGCCAGAAGGGCCCCCTGGTACTGCCCCGACTGCGCGGCCAGCCGGTCGAGATTGTCGAGCGCCACGAAGGCGATGAGCGCCAGGACCGCGAATGCGGCGAGCGCGGACAAGGCGTAGCGCGCGCGCAGGCTCAGGCGCGAACCGATGCCCGGGATGCGCGCGAGCAGCCGGGTCAGCCCCACGATGACGTAGACGAGCACGATGGCGAGCACGATAGGCACGAACACGTCCCTGCCCACGTGCAGCACCCAGCCCGCGATGAGCGCAAGCAAGGCGCCGTAGGTGAGCGCCTGCAGGCGCTGGTGAGGCGGCACCGGGCTTGCGGCAGGATCAGGGGATCTCACGCGGATAGTCGCGCCCCTGCATCCATGCCCGCATGGCGCTCGTCACGGCGGCATCGAGCCCGAAGTAGCCGTGCGGGCTCTGCGGCTCGCACGGCCCGCTCTGCGGCGGATCGCCCCCCGTCGCGCTCACGAGGGGGAATCGCTTGGACAGCGCGTTCGCGGCGGCGTAGGGGCTCACGCTGCATGCATCCTGGCGATGATGCACGAGCAGGAGCGGGACCTTGATCGTCGCGAAGTCGAATCCGGACAACCCGGGCCCGCCGCCACGCGTGCTTACGGTGACCGTCGAGGTCAGCACGACGCCTTGGACGATATCGGAGAGCTTGGCGCCAAGCGCGGCCGCGGAGATCGTGCCGCGGCTCGTGCCGACGAGGTAGAGGCGGGCGCCGGGAAAGCGCGTGCGCAGGTCGGCAATCACCGCGCGCATGTCGGTCTCGTGTTCGCGGCCGAAGCGGAATTCGTCGCTCATGCCCTCGGGCAGGCGATCCGACGGCGCGTCCACGATGGCATCGGCGAATTCCGCGTCGGCGAAGCGCTCGCGCACCCGTACGAGGTAGTTCGTCGCGGGCCCGAATTTGATGGGGCCGGCCGCGGCGCGCTTGGCGAGGTTGATGGCGCCGGGGGCGCCGACGAAGCTGATCACGACGATCTTGGGCGTCGCGGCCGGGTCGCGCACGAGCAGGTACGAGACCGTCACGCCCGGGCGCGTCGGGATCGTGATCACTTCTTCGCTCGCGGCGTGCGCCGCGGCCGCCAGAGCGAGGAGCATCGTCGCGACGAGCGCCTTCATAGGAGCGAGCGGCGCAAGTCGGCGAGCAGGCTCGCGAGATAGGATGTGAAACGTGCCGCGGCGGCGCCGTCGATCACGCGATGATCGTACGACAGCGACAAGGGAAGCATGAGGCGGGGCGCGAACTCCTTGCCGTTCCACACCGGCTTGGTCGCGCTCTTCGACACGCCGAGGATGGCCACCTCCGGGGCGTTGATGATCGGCGTGAAGGCCGTTCCGCCGACCCCGCCCAGCGAGCTCACCGAAAAGCCCCCGCCCTGCATGTCGGCCGGGGCGAGCTTGCCTTCGCGCGCCTTGGCGGAGAGCTCGCCCATCTCCCTGGCGATCGCGAGCACGCCCTTGCGGCCGGCGTCCTTGAGCACGGGAACGACGAGGCCGTTCGGCGTGTCGGCCGCGAATCCGATGTTGAAGTAGCGCTTGCGCACGAGGTTGTCGCCGTCCAGAGATGCGTTGAAGTCCGGGAACTTCGCGAGCGCATACACCGATGCCTTGATCAGGAACGCGAGCATCGTCACCTTGATGCCCGCCTTCTCGTTCTCCTTGTTGAGCGCCGCGCGCAACGCCTCGAGCGCCGTGATGTCGGCTTCGTCGAACTGCGTGACGTGGGGGATCATCACCCAGTTGCGCGCGAGGTTGGCGCCGGAGATCTTCCTGATGCGCGACAGCGGAACGGTCTCGATCGGGCCGAACTTGGCGAAATCGACCTTGGGCCACGGCAGGACGTCGAGCCCCGTGCCGCCGGCGGATGCGGCGGCCGGTGCAGCGCGCATCACGCCCTTGACGAAGGCCTGAACGTCGGATTGCAGGATGCGCGCATTCGGGCCGGTGCCCGTCACCTTCGAGAGGTCCACGCCCAGCTCGCGCGCAAACTTGCGCACGGAGGGCGAGGCGTGGGCCGCGGCGAACGCGCGGTCGTCGATCGCCGGCGCACCGACGCTCCCGCTCGCGCCGGGCGCGGGGAGCGCAGGTGGCGCCGAGGGCGGGGCCGGCGCAGGTTCGCTCCCGCTTGCGGACGGCGCGGACACCGCGGGTCGGGGCGAGGGCTTCGGCGGGGCCGCGCTCGCCTCCAGGACGAGCACGAGCGATCCTTCGCTCACCTTGTCGCCCGCCTTGACCTTCACGTCCTTCACCACGCCCGCCGCCGGCGCCGGCACGTCCATCGTCGCCTTGTCCGACTCGAGCGTGACGAGCGGGTCCTCGGGCGCGACGGCGTCGCCGGCCTTCACCAGGACCTCGATGACCGGGACGTCCTTGAAGTCCCCGATGTCGGGGACGCGAACTTCTACGCCGTCCATGGCGCGCGCTTGTCCGGATCGAGCCCGTATTTCGCGATCGCTTCGGTGACCTTCGCGACGGCGATCGTGCCGTCGTCGGCGAGCGCCTTCAGCGCGGCCACCGCGATGTAGTGCGGGTTGACCTCGAAGAAATAGCGCAGCCTGTCGCGGGTGTCCGAGCGGCCGAAGCCGTCGGTCCCCAGCACGACATAGCGTCGATGCACGAGCGGACGGATCTGCTCCGCGAACGCGCGCATGTAGTCCGTGGCGGCGATGGCCGGTCCCTTGGCGCCTTCGAGGCAGGCTTCGACGTGCGAGCGGCGCGGCGCCTCGCTCGGGTGCAGCATGTTCCAGCGCGTGACCGCCATGCCGTCGCGCGCGAGCTCGGTGAACGACGGGCAGCTCCATACGTCGCAAACCACACCCCAATCGCTTCTCAGGAGCTGCGCGGCCGCGATGACCTGGCGCAGGATCACGCCGGAGCCCATGAGCTGGACGCGCGGAGCGTCGCCCTGCGGCCCGTCCGACAGGCGGTACATGCCTTTCAGGATGCCGGCCGCAGCGCCTTCCGGCATCGCGGGGTGCGGGTAGTTCTCGTTCATCACGGTGAGGTAGTAGTACACGTCCTCCTGCTGCGCGAACATGCGGCGCAGGCCGTCGTGGATGATCACCGCGAGCTCGTAGGCGAACGTCGGGTCGTAAGAGATGCAGTTCGGCACCGTTGCCGAGAGGATGTGCGAATGCCCGTCCTCGTGCTGCAGGCCTTCTCCGTTGAGCGTAGTCCGGCCCGACGTCCCGCCCAGCAGGAATCCGCGCGAGCGCATGTCGCCCGCGGCCCAGCACAAGTCGCCCACGCGCTGGAAGCCGAACATCGAATAGAAGATGTAGAACGGGATCATCGGCACGTCGTGCGTGGAGTAGGACGTCGCCGCCGCGATCCAGTCGCACATGCCGCCGGCCTCGTTGATGCCCTCCTGCAGGATCTGGCCGTGCTTGTCCTCGCGGTAGAACATGAGCTGGTCGTGGTCCTGCGGCGTGTAGAGCTGGCCCTGCTGGTTCCAGATGCCGAGCTGGCGGAACATGCCTTCCATGCCGAAGGTGCGCGATTCGTCGGGCACGATCGGCACGACGTGCTGCCCGACGTTCTTGTCGCGCACGAGCGTCGACAGGATCTGCACGAAGGCCATCGTGGTCGAGATCTCGCGGTCCTCCGTGCTCTTCAGGAACCGCTCGAAGGCCGCAAGGTCCGGCACGGCGAGCGCCTTCGACGACTTCCTGCGTCGCTGCGGCACGTAGCCGCCCAGCTCCAGGCGCCGTGCGTGCATGTACTGGAGCTCGGGCGAATCGGGCGCGAAGTTGACGTAGGGAATCTCGTCGAGCCGCTCGTCGGGCACGGGGATGTCGAAGCGGTCGCGGAAGCGGCGCAGCGACTCGTGCGACATCTTCTTCTGCTGGTGAGTGATGTTCTGCGCTTCGCCGGACGTGCCCATGCCGTAGCCCTTGATCGTCTTGGCGAGGATCACCGTGGGCTGGCCCTTGTGCTGCGTCGCCGCGTAGTACGCCGCGAAAATCTTGTGCGTGTCGTGGCCGCCGCGGTTCAGATGCCAGATCTCGTCGTCGGACCAGTCGGCGACGAGCGCCTTCAACTCGGGCGTGTTGAAGAAATATTCGCGGACGTACGCGCCGTCCTTGCTCTTGAACGTCTGGTACTCGCCGTCGACGCATTCCATCATGCGCTTCATCAGGATGCCCTTCTTGTCGCGCGCGAAGAGCGCATCCCAGTGCGTCCCCCAGATCACCTTGATCACGTGCCAGCCGGCGCCGCGGAAGTCGGATTCGAGCTCCTGGATGATCTTGCCGTTGCCGCGCACGGGCCCGTCGAGGCGCTGCAGGTTGCAGTTGACGACGAAGATCAGGTTGTCCAGGTTCTCGCGCGAGGCCATGCCGATCGCGCCCATCGACTCCGGCTCGTCCATCTCGCCGTCGCCCATGAAGGCCCACACCTTGCGCCCTTCGGTTCGCGCGAGCCCGCGGTCCTGCAGGTACTTCATGAAGCGCGCCTGGTAGATCGCCATCAGCGGGCCCAGGCCCATCGACACCGTCGGGAACTGCCAGAAATCCGGCATGAGCCACGGATGCGGATACGACGAGATGCCGCGGCCGTCGACCTCCTGCCGGTAGCTGTCGAGCTGCGCGGAGGTCAACCGACCAAGCATGAACGCGCGTGCGTATACGCCCGTCGCCGAGTGCCCCTGCACGAATACGAGGTCGCCGCCGTGCATTTCGGTGGGACCGCGCCAGAAGTGGTTGAATCCGACGTCGTAGAGGTCCGCCGCGGACGCGAAGCTCGCGATGTGCCCGCCGACGTTCGTGTGCTTGTTCGCGCGCAGCACCATCGCCATCGCGTTCCAGCGCACGTAGGAGCGGATGCGATGCTCGATCTCGGGATCGCCGGGCAGCCGCACCTGCGCCTGCGTCGGGATCGTGTTGATGTACGCCGTGTTGGCGGAGAACGGCAGGTACGCGCCGCGCTCGCGCGCCGTCTCGATCAGCTGCTCGATGAGGTAGTGCGCCCGGTCGGGTCCCTCGACGGCCAGCACGCCCTCGAGCGCGTCGAGCCACTCCTGGGTTTCCTGCGGATCGGGGTCGCGTTTTTGCGCGTCCATGGGCTTCCTCCTGCCGCTCGTGGCGGCGCGCCTCGTCGGTGGATTCTAAGAGCGCCGGGGCCCTGTTGGGTCGAGGGCAAGCCTACCATCTGATGGAATTGATTTCCACGTCTATGCCGGGCGGCGGGCGAGCAGGGCCGCGGTCGCCGCGCTGACCGCGGCGCACATTGCGAAGCCGGTGCGATAGCCGCCGGTCGCCGCCCCCAATGCGGCGAACGCGATGGGCCCGACCATGACCCCGCCAAAGCTGATGAAGCCCGACGCCCCCGTTACCGACGCGGCGAGGCCGGGCGGCGCGCGGCGGGCGAGCTCGGAGAGCTGGACACCGTTCCATCCGATCGCGGTGAAGCCGTAGAAAGCGGCGAGGGCGAGGACCGCCGGCACCGGCCACATCGGACCGGCCACGGCCATCGCGATCCCGCACAGGCAGGCGAGCGCCGCGATCGCGGCCAGCACCCGCGTCGCCGAGCGTGATCGATCCGCGAGGGCGCCCCAGATCATGCGCCCAGGTACAGCCGCCACTGTAGCGCAAGTGAGCGCTAACCCCGCCGCCACCAGCGACCATCCCAGCGCCGTCAGGTAGACGACCAAAAAGCTCATGAAGCTCACCTGCACCGACGAAAAGGCGAAGCCCGACAGGGAAAGTTCGAGCAGCCGCGGCGTGCGGGCGATCAGGCGCAAGGGTGACATGATCGCCCGCAGTGAGAACGGCTTGCGGTCCGGGTTGCGCAGGTCGAGCGCGTTGCGCGTCGGCTGCGCCGCGACGACCACCGCGATCGCCGCCGCCGCGACCGCGCCGAACGCGACCCGCCAGCCGAAGGCGAGCGCTGCCGCCGGCAGCAAGGCGCCGGCGATCGCCGCGCCGGCGGGCACGCCCGTTTGCTTGATCGAAAAAGTGAGCGCCATCCGGTCGGGCCGTGTCGTGCGGGCGAGAACCTCCGAGGAGGCGGCGGTGATCGGTCCGTATCCGATGCCCATGACGATGGCGGACGCCACGAGCATGACCGCCGCGTCGGGCGGCACGACGGCCATCCACCCGATGCCCGCCGCGCAGATGAGGACCGCGACTTGCGACACGCGGATCGCCCCGTAGCGGGCGACGAACTCGCCGCCGGCGAGGCTGCCGAGCATGGCGCCGGCGTAGAGCAATCCGGCGAATACGCCGATCCAGGTGGGCTCGATCCCGAGGTCGGGGGCGAGCACCGGCGCGAGCACCGCGGGAGCGGATGCCGCCACCGAGGTGTAGATCTGGATCGCCATCGTGGCCGCGAGCGCCACGACCGAGCTGCGCAGCCCGCTTGCCGGACCGTTCACGCGACGGTGAGCATGCGCGTCGGCGTGGCGATGGCATCGACCCGCAGGTCGTGCGGGGCGGCGGGAATCTCGGCCACGACCTGAACGTCGAACGCGCCGGCGACCTTCGGCACGCCGGGTGCGAGCAGCGCGAGCAGGCGATCGTAGTAGCCGCCGCCGTAGCCCAGCCGCCGCCCGCTCGCGTCGAACGCCACGCCCGGCACCAGCACCCACTCGACCTCCTGCACGCCGATGCGGCGAAGCGACGGCAGCGGCTCCGGAATCCCGCGGTAGCCCGCCTCGACGTCGCCGTCGGGGTCGTCGACGCGGTACAGGTCGAGCATGCGGGTCTGCATGTCCACTCTCGGCAGCGCGACGGTCGCGCCGCGGGCGAGCGACGACTCGAACAGCGGCCGCGTGTTCCACTCGCTGCGGAACGGCAGCGTGAGCAGGACGCAGCGCGCGCCCGAGAAGGACGGCAACGCCGCGATGCGCTGCGCGATGGCCCGCGACCCGGCGTCGCGCTCGCCGGCCGCGATCGCATCGCGCGCCGCGATCACGCGGTCGCGCAGCGCGCGCTTCGCGCCGTGCAGCGCGTGGCCGGTGA
>Ga0335083_10001529_pt1 | contig 31662 bp, 30 predicted proteins | sample Lox_Sample_42_FD_206716 | JGI IMG/M metagenome (GOLD analysis project Ga0335083, IMG submission 206716) | Soil microbial communities from Loxahatchee National Wildlife Refuge, Florida, United States - Lox_Sample_4.2 | ecosystem: Environmental > Terrestrial > Soil > Wetlands | place: USA...
CTGGGCGGCGGCGTGGTCCTTGCCGCGGATAGCGTGGCTGTAGATGTCGGCGGTCGTGCGCACTGATGAGTGGCCGAGGCGCGCGGAGACGGTCGCGAGGTCCACGCCGTCGGCGAGCAGGAGGCTCGCGTGGCTGTGTCGGAGGACGTGGAGTGATGCTCCCTTGGGTAGGCCCAGGCGCCGACAGAGCCGCGATACGGTGGACGAAATCGAATTAGGCATCAGCGGAGTCCCATCCGGGTTGGCGAAGATCAGGTCCAAATCGCTGCGATAGTCCGGGCCGAACTGCCGACGGAACTCATCCTGGCGCAGTCGATGCGCGTCGAGGCAAGCCACCATCGACGGTGGCAACTCCACCTTGCGAGGCTCCTCAGTCTTGGTGCTCTTGAACACCAGCCCGTCCCTTGTCTGGCAAAGTGATCGGTCAATCAAGACGACCATGCCTTTGAGGTCCGACCATCGGAGAGCCAAAACCTCTCCGCGCCGCGCGCCGGTCGCTGCCGCCATATCCAGGAACACCGGGAGGCACCATGGGCCGGTTGCACACTGGGTCAGGCGATCCTGCTCGGACGGGAGCAGTGCCATTCCGATGCGCTTCCTCACCTTTGGGAGGTCGCTGTGGGTGACAGGATTTGTTGTGGCTAGACCCCACTTGATTGCCCGCGCATACGCGGAGGACACCAAGCCGGCGATATTCCTGACGGTCTTCGGCTTCATCGCGCGCGGCGCCTTGCTCTTGTGCGTGTCGCCACCGCACTTCAGCAACCGCGTCCACTCGCGACTGAGATGAAGCGGAGTGATCTCGGCCAAGCTCATTGCGAGCAGTTCCGGCGCGACGTACGCTGCCATCTCGCGATATCGCTCGACGGTTTTCGGAGCCAGGTTTTCCTCGGCGTGCTGCTTCATGAATTCTGCCAGGAGCATCGACAGAGTCGTCGGCATGGGAGCGGCCACGCCGCCGTTTGCAGCCTGACGCACCAGTTCCTCTGCGCGCCGCACCGCCTCGGCGTCTATCGCCTCCTGCTTCGTAGCGAATCCAGACTCGGTGACAAGATTCTGATTCTGCCGCGTCGATCCTGACAGGGCGAATTGGTAGTACCACACCACCTTTCCCGACCGATACTTGCGTTTGTAGACCGGCATAGCGTCACGTCACCTTATGCTCGGTTTTCCGTTGAAGTCCAGTCGGCATCCCGCACGTCCGTTCCCAGTTTTCGAAAGCGTGGCGGGTTACGATCCACCGTCGGCCGAGCCGAATGGCAGGAATAATGCCCTGTTCCAACATCGTGTAGACCGCCAGGCGACCGAGGTCCAGACGGTGGGCGATCTCCTCAACTGTCATCCTTGCCCGAGGGTTAAAGCTCAGCCCGCCTTCGTTTTCCAAGTCGAGGGGATCGGAACAGAGGGCTCGCGCATGATTGGAATCAGGTTGGAGATTTGGGCGGCTTCGCATGGCGTGTCGGTTTGACACCCACAACGAGTTCCGCTTTGCGGCCGACCCGCTATCTGGTGGTAGTCACTGATATATACTCGCAGACTTGCGAAAATGTCTCAGATAATGCTGATCAATAGCAGATCGGCCTATCTTTAGGTCAAAACAATTCAGACTGTTCGTGTCGTAACCAATTCTTAACACAATCGAAATCATTCCGTCGTTTCTTCCCGCTATGATGCGGGCATGTCGGCAATTTCTTTGTGCTGTGCAGGACTCGTGGCCAAACCCCTTGGCCATCCAGGGGAATTGAGACAACCGCCCGCGGCCGACCGTTAGCGGGCCCCATCGGAAGCCCTCGCCAGGAAAAGGGGGCTTTGTGTCTCAACCGTACAATCCGCGCGTCGTCGTTGAAAAAACGCCGAACGCACTCCTTCAACGTTTCTTCTCCCACCACCACACATTTTCGGACGTCAATTGGAAGACGCTCGCCGAGAACGACGCGGAAGTGATTCTGCAGCGCGTACGCAGACTGGATGAAACTGACCGACGATTGGTTGGTGTCAGGTTCCGGCAGGTACACGCACTAGCTGATTCACGCGGGACAACTGTATTGATCGCCGCTGCAGGCACAAGGGGACCGGCCATCGCGGCGCACTTGCAGGCTATGAGGAATGCATACGAGCGGGCATTTTGGTGTCTGGTCGAGCACCCAAAGCTGTTCGACAGTGAAGCGATCTATGCCTATGCCTATTCCATTCGCAAGGCTTCCCGAGAAACCCGTGTTGGATTCCCCGATGGGAAGCTCGCCATCAACGACGCCATGATCGAAAAGCTGAGGGAGCACATCCGGGCTACATTCAGACCGGAGGAACGCGGCCTGAAATGCAAGATCGACCACCGGGAACAGGATGGCGTCCACCTGTTTCATGCCTATCCCTCTGACTACAGCGATGAAATCGACTCCTATGGCCCGGACGATCAAATCATCGGAGTAGCGGTCCTGCCACCGTTTCCGGTCGTCTATTACTTCGACGAATCTGCGGGTGGCGTGACAGTGCTGACCAAGGGCGGCGCTCACAAAGTGGAGGCGCTGTTTGACGGTTTCGGAAAGGCCATATTCAACGTTTCCGCGCCTCCGAAGGCGGGCAAGAAGACATACGACCTGAGCATCTTCAAGAACCCCAATTTCGAATACAAAACCGACCCGGCAGACCAGCTCCAGCAGCTTCGCGTAACAGCGATGAAGATCCACTTCCCAGGCGAGCCAGACCACAAGGCAAGGTTCGAAGTGAATCCGGATGACCGGCACGATAACATCTATGCTGTGCTCCGATCCGAACTGCGGGGCGAACTCAACAAGCTCGTGCGCTCAACGATCCTCAGTGTTGATCTGCAAGCGATCTTCGGAGGAACAGGCGGCACCGAAGAAGTCATTGACTTCAAGATCACTGCGCCGAGATGGTGCACACTGGGGTTCGACGGCCGCGACGGCACGCTCCGGCGATACCTCCGGCTCTGGAGGATCGAACACGATGGAAAGCGCGTGGCAGCTTTTCCTAAGTCAACTCGCGTCGCCTGATGCCGAGTTCACGTACGACGACGTCTGCGGGTGGAGCGCTGATGAATTCAAGGCTCTGACCAGGGAAGGCCTTATCAGCGAGATTGCCCGGGCGACGCGAGTCGTTTGTGACGCCTGCCCGAAGGGACATCGCGAACGCGTTCGGTGGTGCGAGGATGGCGAGCGGGCATCGATTCCATGCCCGTCGGCGGGTAATGTAGCAGTCGATCCCGAGCGCCTGCGTCGTTGGCGAGCCAATGCTGACCGACTGTCGGCCCTCCTCTCCACGGCGATCACTCCTCCCGGTAAAGTTAATCCCCTGCCCGCCAGTCAGATTTGGTTTCTGGGGCGGCGACGGGTTGGGGGCTTTACTCCCTACTTCTTCTTCGCCGCGATGGGGCCTGATCAACTGTCCCCGGCTACGGATGCCGTGCAAGCGGCTTACGGACGGGTTAATTCCGTTGTGTTGGTTCCGTTCTCCCCGCCCAGTTCTCTACCGGACGCAAAGCTGCGGATCGTCGACGTTGCCAAAGTCGCCACGCTGGAGAATCGGCGCCTCAGCATCGATCTGTCCCTGATCGAAGCGCAATTTGGCGACGAAAAATCGCCGAAAAAGCTCGCGAAGCGGCCTCCGAAGTCTCTCAAGGACCATCGCATGTCGATTCTACGATCCTACATGCCGAGCGCCGGCGTACACGACATGAGTGGACTTGCAACCCACCTCCGGATTGATCGCAGCGTCATCTACGGGATTGTCCGTGGCGACCGAAGCAAATTCGGGGAAAGCACGCTGTCGGCAATGCTGAATACGATCGGCTGTCCGCGAGCGAAATGGGATCATGTCCCCAATCCGGTCAGCCGCGCGTAATCTCCACGATTTTCTCCACAGTCCTCCACGTTCTCCACATCAGGCTTGACTTATAAACGCTTCGCCGTGGAGATGAACACGTGGCAGCTCTAACAAGCCAATCCGCACAGAGTGATAACGACCTGTTAACCGAGAGCCAAGTCCGCGAACAGGAATTGCCAATGTCGCTGGCTTGGTTTCGACGCATGCGAGTACAAGGGGGCGGCCCGCCGTTCATCCGCATCTCGAACCGTATCTTCTACCGTCGAGCAGATCTCCGGCGATGGATTGCCGAGCGGGCGACTCCCGACGCCGGGGGCATGGCGACTCGGGTCGCGGCGAGGACCTAAACCGATGGCCACTCCTGACCGATTCAGCCAACTTTCCGCTCCCCGCCAGGCATTGGTCCGCCTGTTCCAGTCGATCAACTTTGGTCAAGTCCTCGGGATAGTCGTTCAGAACGGCGATCCGGTTTTCCATCCCGAACCAACCGTGCTGCTCGACGTGAAGCTGGACGCCGACGAGGGCATCCGGCAGGAGGCGGACCTGCCAGATTTCGCTCTCCGGGATGAAGTGCGCCGATTGATGTCGCGCCTAGAGGGAATCAAGCAGGGACGAATCGAACGGATCGAGGTTCGAGCCGGCATTCCACGGCGCGTCGTCATCGAGCGCCGCATGACGGAGGTGGCCCTATGACGGTGATCGATCCGTACGTTGCCGAGCAAGCGGCCTGTCGGGCGAGCTTGTTGGTCGCCTCTGCCGGCTTCAGGCCCGACGATTGGGATGATTTGCACCAGGAAATCGTCCTCGACTGTTTGCGCCGTGCTCCGAAGTTCGACGCGGAGCGCGGCGACTGGCCGGGTTTTGTGCGGGGCGTGACGCGGAACTGCGCCGCGGTGCTAGTTGTGCGCCAGCGCCGGCGGGCGGCTGTGATTCTCGGTGAGGACTTAATGAGCAGTGAGGCCTCCGACGGCGATTCGCTGGACATACTCGACAAACGTCCGTGCTCGTGTGCAGTGGATGCCCTTGACCTCAGTCTTGACGTGCGCCGGGTGATCGAGAGCCTCCCAGCACAGCTCCAGTTGCTGGCGGTTCTGATTGGGCAGATGCCCATCCGTGACGTATGCCGGCGGCTCGGCAAATCCCGTTCTCGGGTCTACCAGATGACCAGGCAGTTGAGAGACGCCTTTGTGCGTGCGGGATTTCAGCCCTGCCGTCCTCGAAAAAGCGGCGGTGCGGCGATGAAGCCCTTCTCGGTCGGAGTGAAACGATGAGCACAAAGAAAGCCGCTCGCTTTTTGCAGCACCACCTTCCCTGGGACCGTTTCTCCAAACCGGCACCGAGGTTGGTAATCACGCCGAAGCCTTCGATCGCCGCCAACAATCCCAACCTGGACGATCTTGCCTGCCAGATCTGGCGACACCTGAAGGATCTCAACAAGCCGCATTTTCTGTTTCGGCGTGATGGGAGGCTCTGCCGCGTCGAGGCGGATGATACGGGAGCCCCAGTGCCTGTCAGCGTGGACGTTCAGCGAATGCTGTTCCTGCTGGTCGAATTGTTTGATTGGACCGAGACAAAGACAACAAAGGACGCCGACGGAAACGCTGTCGAGGAGGACGTGAGTGTTCGCCCTCCGAAAGACTTGGCTCCCCATCTCGTAGCAGATCCTGATCCTCCAGTGCCAACTCTTCGCCGGATCGTGACGGCGCCGGTTTTCGCGGCCGGCGGTCAACTACTTAGGAAGCAGGGCGAATACGCCGATGGCCTTCTCTATTTGCCGCCCAGATCGTTTCGTCTGGCCAGACTCCCGCGCTGCCCAAGCAAGGACGACATCCGGTCGGCCGTAAGCTTTATCGAGAGAAATCTGCTGGCGGATTTCAATTTTGTGGGCGAGGCGGAAAAGGCCAACTGCTTCGCTGCGCTTCTGACGCCGCTCGTGCGTGAGATGGTCAACGGACCGACTCCGCTGTTCTGGGTCGATAAGTCCACCGGGGGCAGCGGCGGCACTCTCTTGTCCTGCGTCATCGCCGCGCCGCACCTCGGTGCGCCGCCTTCCGGCGTCACTGCACCGCGCGACGAGGCGGAGTGGAATCGCGTGATACTGTCCACTCTGCTGCGCTCGCCGAATGTGTTCTTCATCGACAACTGCAACGAGCACCTCTCTTCGGAGGCGCTCGCCCACGCGATCACCGCGTCACGATACGAAGGCAGAATCATAGGTTCCTCCAAGAACGAAGCCGCCGATGTGCGGTGCCTTTGGGTCATCAATGGTAACAACCTGCGATTCGGATGGGAGCTTGCGCGCCGAGTAATTAGAATCCGGATCGACGCCCATGTTGGCGGCCGGAAGTTCGTCCACACCAACCTGCTGGCCTGGATATTCCAGAATCGCCCAGAGGTCATCTACAATCTCCTGATTCTTGTGCGGGCCTGGCAAGCTCGTGGGCAATCGGAGCCAGCCGCCGGCACACCGGATTTTGGCAGCTTCGATTCATGGCGCAGTGTGGTAGGCGGCATCCTGAACGCCTGCGGAATTACTGGCTTTCTGCTGAACCTGGAGGATGCCCGGAGAGAGGCAGACCAGGAGTCTGCAGTGATTCGCGCCTTTCTTGAGACGTGGCGGATGGAACGAGGGCCCGGGCCGGTCACCGCCACTGATTTGCTGGTGATCGGCCAGCGGTTCTTCGAATTGCCCAAGTCTGTTCACCCTGCGTCGATTCGGCTCGGCCTGATCCTCAGTAAGTACGAGAACCAGGTTCACGATGGCTGGCGCATTCAGCGACTGCCGCCATCCAAAGGCAAGACGCAGTGGCAACTGCAGGCGGTGTCGCTGCCATGACCCTTCACACCCTAAAACACACCCTCAAGTGCAAGCGCTTGAAAACACGATCTAAGAAGGATGTGAAGGATGTTGTGGATGTTGCACTGGTATTCGGCCTCAGGAGATTGAGCATTTGGGGTTCAGTGAGCGTGAGGGCTTACTGCTTGGAAAACACCCTTCAGACCCTTCACATCCATCTGGCTGGTTGTTGTCATGGGCTTGGCGACAAGGGTGTTCCTGCTACGACTCCCCTATCGGTCCCTGCTGGCCCGGCGCTTCTTGCGGCGCTCCGATTTGGCTCCTCGGGCAGCGCCGCCCGTGCACTCGCAGGATCCTCGGAGTCTCGATGACGACCCAATTCAACGAGATTGTCTCTGCGTTGGAGGGCCGGCGCTCCGGATCGAGTTGGATGGCCAGATGTCCGGTGCACGAAGATCGCAACCCTTCCTTGAGTATTCGCTCCGGGCGCGATGGGCAGGTCCTGGTACACTGCCATGCCGGCTGTGATCAGGCCGACGTGATCGCCGCGCTGCGGGATCGGGGTCTGTGGCGAGATAGCAGCAAATCCGAGTCGGTAATCACGGCGACGTACGACTACACGGACGAAGAAGGGTACCTCCTTTATCAGGTAGTGCGCAAAGAGCCTAAGCACTTTCTCCAGCGACATCCTGATGGCGCAGGTGGCTGGATCTGGAGGAAGGCTGATCGGCAGGTGCTTTATCGGCTGCCCGAGGTGCTGGAGTCACCCATCGTGTTCGTGGTCGAAGGCGAGAAGGACGCTGAGCGCTTGCGCGACAACGGCTTCGTCGCCACCACGAACTCGGGCGGGGCATCGGCCGCTTGGCTGCCGGACTATACTGACGCGCTTCGCGGTCGCGAGGTCATCCTGATCCCGGACAATGATCCGCCTGGGCGGCAGCGCGTTCTCAAGATCGCACGAGCATTACTCGGAAACGTGGCCAAGCTCAGCATCCTTGAGCTTGACGGGGCAAAAGACGTCTCGGAGTGGTTCGACCAGGGGCACTCCGAGCTCGAACTCATTCATCAGATCGAGGCCGAGCATGCGCTATGACGTCACCACCGCCGATGACGTAGTGGTCACCGAGCGGAAGTTCAAGGCCGCCGGCAAATTGGAGGCTGTGTCGGGCAGGGATCGTCCCGCAGCAGCTCTGCCTCGGGTTCACAGCGCGGCCGAACTCTACAACGGCGCGATCCAAGAGTTGCGGCCATTAGTCGACGGCCTCCTGTACGACGGCCTCACGATGCTGGTCGCCAAACCCAAAGACGGCAAATCCTGGCTCGCATTGCAGTTGTCAGTCGCGATTGCCGGTGGAAGGGCGATTGACGGAATCGAACCACGCGAAACAGGGCTCGTTCTCTTCGTGGCACTGGAGGAGCCGGCCGCGCGGACTGCAAACCGGCTACGGAAGCTCGCTCCACCAGGACCGTGGCTCGATGGCCTGACTTTCGTCTACGAGTTGCTCCCGCTGATGGGCGGAGGCGCCGAACAACTCGCCGAGCTGATTCGCCAGCACACTCCCCGATTCGTTGTCGTTGACACGCTCACTGCCCTGGTCAGGGCGGCCAAGCGCGAGACCGACGTATTCCGCGGCCAGTACGAGGAGATAAACCGTCTCCGGCAGATTTGTGCGGACGCCAAAATCTGCTGCCTGCTGATTCACCACACGCGCAAGGGAGTCTCTGACGGGCCGGTTGAAGCCGTTGCCGGGACAGGGGGAATAGCCGCGGCCGTGGACGCCATCTGGCACCTTCGGCGCAGACCAGGGAACGACGCCACGCTCGATGTCCTGGGGCGGGAAGTGGAAGAGCGCAGTTTCGCGTTGCACTTCGAACGCGAGACGCCATTCGGCTGGCGATTCGTCGGCGACGGTCAGGAGGCGGTCCTGAGCGCTGAGCGCGAGGAGATCCTGGAACTCCTGCGGCATGAAGCGCCCCTTACCCCGGCGAAGATCGCCTTGATGCTGAGAAAGAACGCCAACACGATTCGAAGTCTGGTTCACCGCCTCCACAAGGACGGGCACGTGAGCCGCAACAGCAAAGGCGGCTACTCTCTCAGCAGCAGTGGTAGATCTGTAGATCACTCACTCAACCGCGTAAACAGTGTAAACGCGAGTGAAAGAACGAATGAGGAATGAGACGGTTACGGCGTTGTTTACGACTACGCACACGGATGGCGTTGCGACCGTTTACGCCGTTTACGGCGTTGCGGGTGTTTATACCGTTGTGGGCCGTGGGGCATGCTGGACTGTCGGCTGGAAATGACCGCATTCAGGGTGCACATCTGAGCGGACCGCTGAGTATTGGGTAGTAGAAGCCAGTTCGATCGCGAGGCGCCCGGCGCACCGATCGGAGGGCTTTCGGTCCGTCCAACGATGGACTGAGCGCCGGGACGCTCTCGAATCCATTCCCGCAGCTTTTCCTAATACCACACGTGTGTCCAAAGACGACAAATTCGTTGATCTCTGTCTATCAAGGTGACGGCAGTTTGTACGCCATCGTCAGCGAACAGAGGTTCGCGCGACTTCAATCCAGCGGACTCGTGGCTCGCGTGGTACGCAGCCGGAAGAAACAAATCAAGCGAGCGATACTATTCATCCGGTCCGGCGAGCCAGGACCGACTTCAGCTACCGAAGTTGCGGGCACGCGGTACAGCTTCAAAGAGCGGCTTGAGCACGGTCGGGCGTGGGAACTGAAACATCTCGGCGCAGATCGCGATGGCAAGACCTATGCTTCGCCGGAAGTTCGCTCCGCATTTCTCCAAGTTGTTGCTGATTGTACGGTCAAATGAAAAGCCAACGACGACAAATCGGCGCGCGTTACATCGCACGTGTTCGCGGCGCGTTCGTTCGGAATGGCAGGCGCCCGCGTGTTAAAGCCGTAGGTACTTCCCGGCGACTTTCGGCGGCGCGTTGAACAGTAGCGCAACTTCGCTAGCGTCAGCCGGAAAAAGAGGTGGTCGGTGGTCACCCAATGGTCAACCCGCGCTAGAAGGCTTTCGGATAGACGGTCAGAACGCGGTCTGCGAGTCGGCAGCCGTCACGAATTCCTAGGGCTGCTGTCCACGGATATCGCAACCACGTCTCGTGAGCCGTGGGCTTATAGCTGCCATCATTGACGAAATTGATGAGAACAAGAAACGCCGGTACTCCGCATAAAACATGGAGAAAGTACAGAAACGCCAGCCGATTGGCCAATTGATACGCTCCGTTCATCCAGTCTGCAGGCTTCAGACCCATGTAGGCTTGCACCTCAGCCAGGCGGGCTCGGATCCGGTCGATGCTCAGCGGACTCTTTGCACCGCAACTGGAGCGGGTTTCTCCGGGATGAGCCTTGGCCTCAATCAGTAGCACAGCCGGTCCATTGGTGGAACGCAAAAGTGCGAGGCCGTCCCATTGCGGGCCGTTATCCGGCCAGAAGTTCTTTAGCGCTGCAAGGTGTTCCGGCAGATTGAGTGCCGTCGGGCCGAGGAAGTCATCGCGGTATTCGAAGTAATTCTGGTCGGCCAAAGGCGATAGCCACGATACTTCAGCGCCCTGAAGGGCTGTAAGAATTGGGCTGCTGCGGATAATGAGTTCGCCCAGGTCCCGAGGCCGCTGCTCGACGTAGCGCTGCAAGCAATAGCGGCTGCCCTTGCTTGCCGGTCCCTCACGCACAGCACGATGTCGCACGTCTCGAATCATAACCTGAACGCCCCTACGGTGACGCCCGCGATGGCGCGACGCATCGAGATCTGGCCCGTGGACCGCCTGATTCCGTACGTCAAGAACCCCAGGACGCACAGCGAGGAGCAGGTGGCGCAAATCGCGGCATCGATTATCGAATTCGGATTCACTGCGCCGATATTGGTGGCTTCCGACTCGGGCATACTGGCCGGGCATGGTCGTCTGCTCGCCGCGCGCAAGCTGGGCCTCACAGAAGTTCCAGTGGTCCCGTTGGACCACCTGAGCGAAACCCAGCGGCGCGCGTACATCATCGCCGACAATCAGTTGGCATTGAACGCCGGCTGGGATGAAGAACTATTGCGCATCGAGTTGCAGGCACTCCAGGAGAGCGACTTTAACTTGGACCTGATTGGTTTCAGCGACAAGGAACTGGATGAACTCCTGACTGATCCGGAAGACGAAGAGAGGGCCAACGCCGCTCCACCGTTGCCGGAAAACGCTGTGTCCCGGCCTGGCGACCTGTGGATCTGCGGTGAGCGCCGCAACCAACATCGGGTCCTTTGCACCGACGCAACCAGCCCCGAGGGGGTCGCGAGGCTACTTGGCGAACGTCGGCCGCACTTGATGGTGACTGACCCTCCATACGGAATCGAGCTCGATTCCGAATGGCGTGACCGCGCCGGGCTGAACGGACTTGGACCCGCCGAGGCGAGCTACATGAAACATCGCACGGAGGGCCATACCGAAACGACCATCTCCGGGGACACGCGGGCCGACTGGTCGGAAGCCTTCGAGCTCGTACCAAGCCTGCAAATCGCCTACGTCTGGCACGCGTCCATCTTCACGCGCGAAGTTCTGAACGGCCTGCTTCGCATAGGGTTCCTCTATCCGCAGCAAATCATCTGGAACAAAGGCAGGACGGTCCTGACACGGACTCACTACTGGTATCAGCATGAGCCCTGCTGGTACGTCCGGAAGAAGAACGCGCCGTGGTTCGGAAAGGCCGGAGAGAATTCGACGATCTGGGACTCGCCATCACCGAAGTTCATCATGGGCGGCTCGGGCGAAGAGAAATACGACCACCCCACGCAGAAGCCTGTTGAGCTGATGCGGCGGCCGATCCTGAATCATACCAAACGAGGGGAGTCGGTTTACGAGCCGTTCCTGGGCAGCGGCACCACACTCGCCGCGGCCGAACTGACCGAGCGGGTCTGCTACGGATTGGAACTCGATCCGAAGTACGTGGACGTGATCGTCCAACGCTGGCAAACGCTCTCCGGCAAGCGGGCCACGTTGGAGGGCGACGGCCGGACGTTCGAAGCGATCGCGGAGGAACGCCGGAAGGAACACGCGCAGGGAGAAAAGCGATGAACGATCCAATCCTGCAGGTGCTCGTGCCCGTGGTGGCGTTGGTTTCTGCATTAATTGCTGGTTACGTGAGCCTCAAGAACCGGGCGCTGCTGGCGGAAGTCCGGAAGGAGATTGCGGAGTTGGAGAACCGCCTCATCGCGAGGATCAACGGCACGTACGTCCGCGCGGGAGAGTGCCATTTACGTGAGGAGCTGGTGGCCGAGAGGATCACTGCACTGGCAGCAGGCGTTCACAAAGTAGAACCGCCGCCGGATCGTTGAACCCGGCGGCGGTTTGGGTGAGGCAGTTGGGCAGTCTCTACTTGGTGATCTTGTAGACGCGATCACCGGCTTCGTTCTTCGAGGACTCGATGTTGACCTTCTGCTTCTTGGCGGCTGTGGAGATGAAGCCCCTGACGCTGTGGGCCTGCCAGTCGGTGGCCTTCATGATCTCGGCGAGAGTCGCGCCCTTCGCGCGTGCGATCATGTCGAGGATTTTCGCACCCTTGCTCTCAGCGCGCGGGGCGGTGGCCTTGCGTTCGGACTTGGCGGTGGCCTTTTTGCCGGCCTTGGCTTGCTTTTTGGGCGCGGCGGCCTTGGCGCTTTTCTTGGCTTTGGGCGCACCCTTCTTCTGGCTGGCACCCTTCTTCGAGGGGGCCTTCCCCGGCGCGGCTGTCGCGCCCTGTTCCGCAACGGCGGCGGCTTTGTCGTTGGTTTCTGCGTTCGTCATGGTGTTTCTAGTCATCCTTTTCTGCGCTTGCTTCGCGCATGACGATTCATCACTCCGGTTGGCTCGAAAGGCAAGGCAAAATTGACCGGTTTCGCGAAGATTGGCCGAGAGGCGAAGACATGGCGATCCTGAGCCAGCGGGCCTACGCGCGGCATCGGGGAGTCGCCCTATCGGCGGTGCAGAAGGCGATTGAAACGGACCGTATCTCCACTCAACCAGACGGACGGATCGATTCGGAGCAGGCCGATGTCGCGTGGGAGCGGAACACCTCGCGCCATGCGCCACCAATCGCCAAGCGCGGCCAGGACGAGGATGATGTGTCGATCGTCGGCGCTTCGCAGTACACCAAGGCGCGCGCCGTGCGCGAGTACTACCAGGCGAAGCTCGCCCGGATCGAGTACGAAGAACGTGTCGCCAAGCTTGTCGCAAAGGACGAGATGAAGATTGCCGCGTTCAACAAGTTCCGGCAGTTCCGCGACCACATGCTGAACATCCCGGATCGGGTGGCGGCGATGGTGGCGGCTCAAACCGAAGCAGCGAAGTGCTACGAAGTCCTGGCGACCGAGATCCGCAGGGCACTGAATGAATTTGCAGATTCCAACGGCTGAAGAGATCTACTCAGCAGCGGCGGCAGCCGGCGCGCGGCCGGACCCATTGCTGACGATCTCGCAGTGGGCTGACAAGTACCGCTCGCTATCGCAGCGGGCCTCGGCTGAGTCAGGCCCATGGCGCACTGATCGCACACCGTATCTGCGCGAAATCATGGACTGCCTTTCGCCGTCCTCGCCTGTGGAGCGCACGGTCTTCATGAAAGGTGCGCAGATCGGCGGCACCGAGTGCGGCAACAACTGGATCGGCTATGTGATCCACCAGGCGCCCGGCCCCATGATGGCGATCCAGCCCACCGTGGAGATGGCCAAGCGCAACTCGAAGCAGCGCATCGATCCGCTGATCGAGGAGTCGGAGGTGCTGCGGGCACTGGTGAGCGATCCGCGATCGCGCGACTCGGGAAACACGGTCCTCTCGAAAGAGTTTCCCGGCGGCGTGCTGGTGATGACCGGCGCGAACTCCGCTGTCGGCCTCCGCTCCATGGCGGCGCGGTATCTGTTTCTGGACGAAGTGGATGGGTATCCCGGCGATGTGGAGGGCGAGGGCGATCCGGTGAACCTGGCGACCGCCCGCACCAGGACGTTCGCGCGCCGGAAGATCTTCATGTGCTCGACGCCGAAGATCACGGGCATGTCCCGGATCGAGGCGGCGTATGAAGAAAGCGACAAGCGGTTGTACTGGGTGCCGTGCCCAGTCTGCCGCGAGTTCCAGACGCTGAAGTTCGCGCAGTTGCGCTGGCCGAAGGGGGAGACAGAGAAGGTCGTTTACGTTTGCGAGCACTGCGGGCAAGAGATTCACAACCACCAGAAGCAATCGATGCTGGCGTGCGGCGAGTGGCGGCGCAGCGCTGTTGGCGATGGCAAGACGGCTGGCTTCCACCTTTCCAGCCTCTACTCGCCGGTCGGTTGGTTCGCGTGGTCGGACGCAGCCAAGCAGTTCGAACAGGCGCAAAAGAATCCGGCGCTGCTTCAGGTCTTCGTCAACACCGTGCTCGGCGAGACGTGGACGTTGCTTGGCGAGGCACCAGAGTGGCAGAAGCTGTATGACCGGCGCGAGTCCTACAAGGTCGGAACGGTGCCGCGCGGCGGGTTGTTTCTTACGGCTGGCGCCGACGTGCAGAAGGACCGCATCGAGGTGGAGATTACCTCCTGGGGCCGGGGCAAAGAGTCGTGGTCGGTCGATTATCGCGTGTTCGAAGGCGACACATCCCGGCCACAGATATGGGAGAAGCTCACCGGCCTGCTGAACGAATCATTCCCTACCGAATCCGGTCTGGAATTGCCGATCCTCCAGCTCGCCGTCGATTCGGGCTTCGCAGCGATCGAGGTGTACCAGTGGGCGCGGCGGCAGGGCGGGCGCGTGCTGGTGATCAAAGGCGATTCGCGGACGCCCGCGATCATTGGGCCGGCGTCTCCTGTTGAGGTTGGGCCGGCGGGCGCGAAGCTGAAGCGCGGCGTTCGGGTGTGGCCGGTTAACTCCGGCATGGCCAAGGAAGAGTTGTACCGGTGGCTGCGCCAGGATCGCCCGACCGATGAGGAAGTAGCGAAGGGCATTCCTTTCCCGCCGGGATACTGCCACCTCCCGCGCTACAGCGAAGAGTACTTCAAGCAGATCACCGCTGAGCAGTTGGTGACGAAGATCGTCAAGGGATATCGCCGGCACGAATGGCAGAAGATGCGTGAACGCAATGAGTCGCTCGATTGCCGCGTCTATGCGCGCGCGGCGGCTGGACGGGTCGGCATCGACCGCTTCCAGGAGAAGCACTGGGCTGACCTCGAGCGTCGCGTGGGCGCGCCTCCGGCGAAAGAAGTGAAACAGCCGCAGCAACCGCCGCGCACGGATGGTAAGCAAGCCGCGCGGAACCGCGTGCGATTCAGGATGGAGGTTTGATTGAGGCTTTGAGTTTCGGTCCACGGCACGAGCTACAGAGCGCCAGATGGACTGCCAGAGCGGGTGACACTGATCTTACTGGCCAATCGTGATCTCGTCGAGCGTCTAGCCTAGTCTTGGGCGGAATCTCCGCTGATGGCTTTGACGGCCGAGAGAATGTCAAAAGCGGAATCCATCCGTCGAAGCGCTTCAAGGCCCTGGCAGGTAGTGACTGCCGCATCGGTCAAAACGACGGCGCTGCCTGGTAGGGCGCATCGTGATAGTGAGCATGGCTGCCCTGAAAACATTACTCTGCAATTTCGAAACGTGCAACCGTCGAACGCGAATCCGTCCAACCCAAGGACGCGTTGGTCGAAAGTGACGCCGTCAATCGAAATGAACTGGTCATCGTTTTGAGAGGCAAGGCGCAGCCTCGGCTCGATTCTTTTTAGGGAATAACCTATGTTGTTCGTCAGCTTCGAAATGGGTTCATGAGTCCCAATCCCAATGAAATACCTCCCTCCTCGCGCCAGGGTACCTCGCAGTTCGCTGCCGCCCAATCGGAACACATCCTTGTTGATGTGTAAGTCAGCTTCTGCAAGGCGCAGCTCGATCTCAATGACCGTTAGTGGATACGTGGCCTGTGATGGACCTATGTCGTGTGCTTGGGGATACCGCGCTTGAAATTCAGCCGGGGTTGCCATCGACCGGAATTCGATCCGCAGGTAGTCACCATTCTTGTAACTGATCTTCAGCAATCGCCCGCTTGGGGGGCATTCAAGATCCTTTGGAGAGCCACGTTGATACCAAACGCTTTCCCACATCCTCAACCGCGGACCAATAGACGCACTCGGCATATCGATGTTCATCAGCAGGAACCCGCTGAAATCTCGGTGGAAGCTGATCACCGGTCGATCGCCGTATGAGATAGGAACCCAGCAGTCCGCAGCGTAGGCGCCACCCATTACAACAATGAAATCCCGGAGCAACCAATCGAAACGGCCGCTGACAGATGCCCCCGACGGCGTGGTTTTGAGTTCGCGAAGGTAGTCGATCGGGAACGCACCAGGCACATCCGCCTTCTTGTGATGCTCCGCGCAAAGCGCAATCATGCCGCCAGGATCGTGGTGTTCCCGCACTGACCAAGGAGGGTCAAAGTGATGATATTCGAGGTACGGACTGCCGCAGCCTCGAACCGGACAGCCGAACCCCACTTCCTGCCTAAGAACCCGCATGACGGATGCAGGCGGATATCGATTCATGTTCTCCAGCGTACGACAGAGGCGCTACGGGGCTGACCTCCAGGTGATTGGTCTGTCGGCGCATTGAAAAAGTCGACCTCAGTTGACGGGCACGGCTCTGGCCGGTGCCTAAATCCTGCTGGATGAAATCCAGCTCAACACAGTTGCATGGCGTTCACACAGGCGGATCTTGACGCGCTCGACGCGGCGCGTAAGCAGGGCGCGCGCAGGGTCCGGTTTCAGGATCGCGAGTTCGAATTCGATTCGGTCGACGATTACCTGAAGCTTCGGAATCTCATCCTGAACGACATCGCGCAGCAGTCCGGGCCACAGCAAGTGCGGCAGGTGCGCGTCTACACGACCAACGGCTGGGGCCACTGAAGCACGGTGCCAATCGAAACTCTCATGACGCTCGCGCGTCAGGCTGGGCACGAGCCGATGCCCGTACCGCGCGTGCCGCGCACTCGCGCGATGGGGACGTTCCCCTTCGATGCTGCGGGTCGCGGGCGTCGGGGAATCGGGTGGAATCCACCGTTCCTCGGCCTGAACACGCTCCTGTTTTCGCACGGGCTGGAGTTACAGGCGCGGAACCGGGACGCGGTTCGAAACAGCGCGTGGGCGGCGGGGGCCGTGGACTCGTATGTCGCCAACGCGATCGGGCGTGGGATTCGCCTGGTGCCGCACCATCCGGACGAGAAGGTGCGCGAACTGATCACCAGGAAGTGGAATCGGTGGACCCGGGAGTGCGACGTCGAGTACGACCCGCGGAATCCTGCATCTGGCCAGACGGATTTCTACGGCCAGCAGATGGTGATTGCGCGCGAAGTGATGGAGGCCGGCGAGTGCTTCGTCCGGTTCCGGCCGCGCTCGGTGAAGGAAGGACTCACGGTTCCGTTGCAACTTCAACTCATCGAGGCCGAGCAGTTACCGTTGTGGCGAACGGCTGTCGAGCGGATGCCGCCGAACAACTCAGTGCGGTGCGGCATCGAGTTTCAGACCGACGGACGGCGCGCGGCATACCACTTCTGGAAGGCGCATCCGGGCGAGACGATGTTCTTCCCGATGGACGCTCTCTCGGTCGAGCGCGTGCCCGCCACGGAGGTCCTGCACGTCTACAAACCGATCCGCGCGGGCCAGTTCCGGGGGCAGCCGTGGCTGACATCGGTGATTGCGAAGCTCTACGAACTGGAGCAATACACGGATGCTGAGATCGTCCGCAAGAAGCTTGCGGCGATGATCACCGGGTTTATCACGCAGGCCAGCCCGGACAATCCGATCATCCCACCGGACCAGTATCAGAACGGGCCGACTCAGACGGAGCCGGGAAGTCAGATCAGCAAGCTCGAACCTGGCACGTTCCAGGTGTTGAACTTCGGCGAAGAGGTTCAGTTTGCGGAAGCGAAAGACAGCGGCGATTTCAAATCGTTCATCAGGAGCTGCCTCCAAGCTTTCGCGAGCGGTGCCGGGCTTGCCGAGTACCAGATCAGCGGCGACCTCTCGGGGATCAACTACTCTTCGATCCGCGCTGGCCTGCTGGAGTTCCGCCGCAAGTGCGAGCAGTATCAGCATTCGGTCTTCATCTTCCAGGTATGCCACCCCGTGTATAAACGCTGGCTGCGCGAAGCGATGCTGGCGCTGGTGTTCGGCATAGACCTGTTGAACGCGTACAACAAAGATCCCGAGCCGTTTGAGGAAGTGCAGTGGGTCACACCGGGATGGCCGTGGGTCGATCCCGAGAAAGACATCAAGGCTTCCAACGATGCGATCCGCAGCGGTCTCTCCACGCGTTCGGCTGAGGTTGCGGCGCAAGGGCGAGACGCCGGTGCCGTGGATGCGGAGCAGACAGCAGACAACAAGCGTGCGGACAAACTCGGGCTGTCCTACGACAGCGATGGCCGCAAGGTGCTCACCGGGCGCAACGCTGGATTGACCGAGAGCGAGATCCAGACGGATGCCGCAAAGGGAGAGGTGGACGTCAAGCCGTGAAGAATCTGACTCGTCTGGCATCGCGGTTCGTGAACACGCCGCTCATGATTCATCCACCCAAGCTGGATCTCATGGTTCAGGCTTTGCGTCCGCGGTTGGGGATCATTCCGACAGCGGTGGCCGGTCCGGAGCCTGCAGAGCGGTTCGCCGCCTACGTGGAGCGAGCGGATGACAGCGACTACCAGGTGATCGACGGAATCGCGATCGTTCCTATTCAGGGAGTCCTGACGAAGAAGGAGTCATGGGTTTCAGCTTTCAGTGGTTGCAGCTCCTATGACCTGATCGGCCGGTACGTTCGGGACGCGGTGAACGATGCTGCTGTGCGCGCGATCCTGTTGCAGGTCGACTCACCGGGCGGCGAGACGACGGGCTGCCTGGAGTTGTCCGATTACATCTACTCGCTGCGCGGCGCGAAACCGATCTACGCGGTCGCCGACGACTTCGCATTCTCGGCGGCCTACGCCCTGACCAGCGCGGCAGACAAGATCTTCGTGACGCGCATGGGCGCTGTCGGTTCCGTTGGCGTCGTGGTGCTGCATACCGAGGATTCGAAGTTCAACGAGGAGCAGGGGTTCAAGTACACCTACATCTTCAAAGGCGACAGGAAGGTTGACGCGAACCCGCATGAACCCCTTTCTGAGCGGGCAGAGAAAGACATCCAGTCCGAGATTGACCGCCAGTACGACCAGTTCGTGGCGACCGTCGCGCGGAATCGGAAGGCAAAAGCCGACGAGATCATAGCAACGCAGGCTGGTGTGTACTGGGCGGAAAACGCCATTCCGCTGCTGGCCGATGAGGTCGGAACGCTCGAAGACGCCATGAACGCGTTGCGCCAGGTGCTTGGCAGATCGAATCAGAGTTCGGCGGCAATCGCCGCAGTATCCCAACCCAAGGAGGCCAGTATGCCAGATGAGAAGTTACCCATCGCCGCTGAAGGCTCGAAACCAGATAACGGCGACAACGATGACGAAGACGAGCTTGAATGCCGTGATTGTGGCGCTTCGCTCCGCAAAGACGCGAAGTTCTGCCACGCCTGCGGTGCCAAGGTCGAGGACAAGACCAAGAAACCGAAAGGTGAGACTCCGCTCGCCGGTCTCGCTGCCATTCCCAGTGAGCCGCTGAAGATGCGTCCCGAGGGTGACATCGAAGCCATCGGCGCGCTGTGCAAGATGGCCGGTTGTCGCGACAAGGCCGCGGAGTTCCTCACCAAGAAGAAGCCCAGCGGCCAATATTTCAGCGTGGCGGAAATCAGCGAAGAGTTGACTGCCGCACGTGTGATCGAAAGCGAGAGAAGCATGATCAGTTCGCACGTCAACCCGAACCAGGGCGCGGTCGGCTCGCTTCAAGAACTCGAAGCGCAAGCCACCAGTTTCACCCGGCAGAATCGCGGCAAAGAGACTCCGAATCTTTACGCCGAAAGCGGTACCACCAAGCTGACCAAGGAGCGCGCCTACGCCCTCATGCTCGAAGAGCATCCCGAGGTTTACGGTGCGTTCGTGGCGCAGCACAACGCGAAGGGCCTGATCGCCACGCTTGAGCGGGCCGGTGTTCGCCTCGCCCGGTAGGGCGAAAGGAGACCAACAGACATGGCATTCGAACAGACATTACGCAATGTAGGCCTTCCGGCGGCAGCGGACCTCACGAGCGGCGGAACTGTAAATCCGCAGTTCTACTTCGTGACCGTCAACTCGTCCGGGCAGATCAACTTCACCGGGGCTGGCGCTGTCGCCGATGGCGTCGTGCAGGACAAGCCCAACGCGCAAGGAGTCGAGGGAGAGGTCGCGATCCTCGGCATCACCAAGCTGGTCACGGGCGCGGCGGTCAATGCAGGCGACCCACTCATGGCCAACGCCAGCGGCCAGGCAATCACGGCGACCTCCGGCAATTTCGTGCGGGCGCGCGCGCTAGCTGCCTCGTCGGGGGCTGGCGTAATCATTCCCGCGCTGCTTCTCGGCCCGTACAAGATGTAGCGATTCCCCAATAGGAGAAATCAACAATGCCTCAGCCAACACTGCAAGACGTTCACGTCAATCGGCCGCTGACGAACATTTCGGTAGCCTACCTTCAGGAGGCCGCCGGAGTTGAATTCGTCGCGGACAAAGCCTTTCCGGCGGTGCCGGTCGAAAACAAAAGCGACCTCTACTACACCTACGCGCGGGCGGATTTCAACCGCGACGAGATGCAGAAGCGCGCGCTTTCGACCGAGTCCGCCGGCACCGGCTACAACCTGAATTCCACCGGCACGTACAACTGCGACGTCTGGTCGCTGCACAAGGACGTGGATGACCAGATCCGCGCGAACAGCGACTCGCCGCTTGCACCGGACCGCGACGCCACCATCTTCCTCACGCAGAAAGCGCTGATCCGCCGCGAGAACCAGTGGGTCTCGAAGTTCTTCGGTACCGGCATCTGGACCAACCAGCTCAGTGGCCAGGCGACCGCGGACTCCACGCATGTCATCTACTGGGATGCCGCGAATTACCCGAACGGCAGCCCGATCACCGATATTCGAAACGCCAAGACGCAGATGCGGCTTTCGAGCGGCGGCTTCGCTCCTAACATCTTCGTGGTCAGCCGTCCGGTGTTCGACAAGCTCGTGGATCACCCCGACTTCATCGACCGCACCAAGTATGGCCAGACCGCGCCGAACCCGGCAGTGGCGACTCGCCAGATCATGGCCGAGATTCTCGAACTGGAAGAGATCCTGGTCATCGACGCCGTGTACAACCAGGCGGCGGAAGGCGCAACCGAATCGAACGCGTTCATCGGCGGTCTGAGCGCGGCGCTGTTTTACCGCCCAAAGAACGCTGGTTTAATGACTCCCAGCGCGGGCTACGTGTTCAACTGGACGGGCCTGATCGGAACCACCGGCGGCGCCGGCGTCCGCATCAAGACGTTCCGCATGGAGCACCTGGCTTCGGATCGTGTCGAGATCGACTCGGCGTTCGATATGCGCCTGGTCTCTGCGGATCTGGGGTTCTTCTTCAACAACGTGATCTCGGCGGTGTAGTCATGATGCTTCGTCGTGAATCATGGGCGCGGCTTACAAGGGGCCGGGTCCCGCCGCTATTTGTCCTGCGCCCACTCAAGGGCTTCACCTCGTCCGACATCGGCGACGAGTATCCCGCGCCCGACGCGACCAACAAAGTCCAGTTGACGCGCGCCCGGCAGCTTTACGAACAGCGTCGGATCGGGACGCGGGAGGAAGTCGAGCGGGCGCTGTCCAGAGTCCCAAAGCACGAACCGGCTGAGCCGGGAAAGGAGAAACGTCATGGCCGTCAAAGTGGAAAAAACGCCCGTTAGCGCTCCGGAGTTTCAGAGCGCGGGTCCGCAGCCGAACTTCAAGGGGAGCTATCCCTCGAAGCAGAAGCTGCTCTTGTCGGCGGTGCAGACGGGCAACGGCTCGCAGCAGAGTATCGCGCACGGGCTCGGCGCAGTCCCTGCGGGCGTGCTGGTGACGTGCGTGGATAACAGCGGGAGTTCGAATGCGTTCACTGCAACTGAGGGAACGCACGACGCTACGAACGTGAAGGTCACCGTCACCAACTTGGCGAAGTACAAGGTCCTGGCCTGGCTCTGATTCCGATGAAAGCAAACTCATTCGGCAAGATTGATGTCCCAACGCCGGGGACGCCCGTTCCCGTTAGCAGCGACCCGAATCTGCGTGTGGAGCGTCTGCGCTTCGCTGCGGTCATCGGCGAGACGGGCCGCGTGTTTCTCGGCGCCTCGGGCATGAACAAGGCGAACGGTACAGGCGTGATCAAGGAGTTCTGGCCCACGGGCTCAGGTGGCGGTGTCGCCGATTCGTTCGATATCTGGGCGGAAGACTCGCGCCATCTGCTGGTGCCTTCGGACTACTTCGTTGACGCCAATAACGCTGGTGAAGGATTGATCGTCGCGTATTGGACGTGAAATGGCGAACTGGCCCACTATCGAGGCACTGGTAGACCGCGTCATGCTGCAAACCTTCGGCGAGCCTGTTGTGTACCAGCCGGTGCAGTCAGGCGCAGCGCAAGGCGATCCCTTCACGGTGACCGCGATTCGGCACCTGCGGCCGCGCGAGGAGTCGGGAGCGAATGCAAACTTCGAAGAGATCTCGGTGAATCCGTCCGACTTCTCGAATCCGCCGGCGAAGGGCGACTGGGTCACCGCCTGGGGCACGCAGTATGTCGTGACGACGGTGCGCCAGCCTGACGCGTACGGGATGCTCAACCTGGCACTTCTTCAGCGGTCGTGATCAATCCAAAAACAATCCTCGGCGAATGGGTCACTGCACTCCAGGCGTGCCCGGACCTGGTCACCGCTATCGGTGGGACCGCGAGCAACATCCGGGCTTTTATGGAAGGCTTGGCGACCGACAACAACCTGCGGCTGGCGATCCTGCAAATGCAGCCTGGCTCGATCCTGGTCGCGTGGAACGGCACGACGCCGCGGCGTCTTGCGGGTGGCGCGCTTCACTTCGCGCACCATTTCTCGCTGTACCTGAGGGCGCCAGAGCAGAACTCGACCGCGACCTATGCGGATTTGTTTTCACTACTGGTAAGCGCGATCCCATCGGGCGGTGAGTCGTGGCAGTCGCTGCTGCACTTCCAGATTGATCCCGGCTGCTACCCGATGGACTTGGATCTTCCGTCGGCACAGCGAAACACCGTTGTGGTGAGCGCGGACGGAGCGACGCTCGATTACTTCGAGGTGCAAGCAACGCTGGTGGAGCAAGGCAATCCCGGCGGGGAGTGAGGAGACGTCATGGATTGGGTTTTTATGCAGTCGCCGCAAGGTGAAGTAAGAGAAGTGGAGGCGACCGCCGAGCAGCTTACGCCGTTGATGGTCGCCGGGTGGCATCAGGTTCCGCCGCCGACGGCCACGGGACCAAAGCCAGCGGCATCGACGCAGGAGGACAAACAGCATGGCCAACATTAATGAGCTTCTGAACGGCTGGGGCTTCGGCAAGCAGACCGCAATCGGGACGGCGAATGCGTCCGCGACGATCTGGCGTCATACCAACCTCAATACGAAGCCGTGGGCGAAGGTGCCGGTGAACGAGGACGACCGGGCTGAAATCGGCAAAGGCCATGAGTTCCCGACGCAGCTCTTCAAGTCGCATTACAACATGCCGACCTATGAATTCTCGAAGTATGCGTCGTCGGAGATTCTCGCCTGGATGATGGCATTTTCTATGGGTAACGTGACCGTCAGCGGCACCGGGCCATATACGTACACCATCGTTCCGGCATTGGGAGCGACGAATCCGACCGGCCTCGAGCTGCCGTATTTCTCGTTCATCCAGCAAATCCGGCCTGGCGGCTCCGCGGTTCTCGATGAAATGCTCGTTGGGTGCGCCGTCAAGGGATGGAAGCTGGCGATCAAGAACAGTCCCGGCCGCGCCAGTGCAATGTGCACGGTGGAGTGCGTAACCACGGGTCAATATACCGCTCCCAGCGGGATCACGCTTCCTGCCGTCTACTCGCCGCATGAGTTCAATGCCGGGATGATCAGCGCGCTGACCTTCAACGGCATCAACTATCTCTCCGGCAGCAGCGCGAAGGATTTCGTGTCGTTGGACGCCTCCTGGGAAAACAATTTCCGGCCCGGCTTTTTCCCCGGATCGGGAACGCAGGATGGCTACCAGGTCCAGGGGCGTTTCGAGTGGGGCGACCGCGTCTTCGCAGTGCAGTTCGTGGTGCGCGTCGAGGCAGGATCGGCCGAGTACTCGAATCTGATCAATCTGACGACTGGGACTGCCACGTTCACCGTGAGCCGCGACGCTAACAACTCGTTCACAATGCTGATCCAGAAAATGGGCTTCAACGTCGCCGAATTGGGAAACACGGACGGCATCGTGACGCTACAGATCACCGGCGTGCAGCTTTACGACGCCACCAACGGAATGGTGACGATGACGGTCACCACGCCGCAACAAGGCATCTGCCAATAGGAGTCTCCATGGAAACCGAAAAGAAGACAGGCTTCGACGTCTCGAAGCCGTTTGTTGTGCCCATCCTGTCGGGCGGCGAAAAACGCTGCGAAGTTCGTTTCCCTTCCGATGATGAGTGGTGTTCCTGGGCGCGGGCACAGCGCACCGTAAGGCACTTTCTCGGACGCGGAAAGTCGCAGAGCGAGGATGTGGACTTGCCGAAGATCAACGCGGAACTGTTCGCGAAGATCCGCACCGACAAGGACGGTCCCGAGTTCGATGACGCCGAGGCCGGCATGGTGATCGCCAGGATTGAGCGTTGCACGGTGGCCAATGTCGAGCGCGAGGGCATCAACTACCGGATTGAGATGAAGGTTCCTAGCGCCCGTGTGGTCCACGTGCTGCGCATGCCGACCGCCAAGGAGATGCAGGATCACGAGCGCGCCTCGACCAGCGTGGTGGCTGCGCGGCGGTCGATTGAGACTCGGGCCTTCCTGGAGCCGAGCGGCGCACTTTACGACAAGCTGCACGTCTCGCACGATGGTTACGCCGGCGCTGTGCCGATCGTCCACAAGTCGGCGGCGGTGTCCGAAGTCATCGCACAGCTCGCGATCGAGGCCGACGAAGACCCGGAATAGCCGCGCCCGGTGACTGGCCGGAAGAGCCGGGCGTCCGTTTCCTGATCCGGTCTGTGCTGCGCCAAACCGAGTTATGTGGGCGTGAAGAGGATTGCCCCGACCGGGTGTTCCGTTGCCGGAAATGCGGCTATTCGGCGCAAACGGAGTTGGACGGCTGCTTCGCGTGCGGTGCGGATTGGAAGGCCATCGACGTAAGCCACGGACCGGGATGTCCGAAGAATCGGCTCGATGAAGCGATGGACTCGCCGAACGGCGCGCTCGTGCGGCGATGCTTCCGAATCCTGAATGCGAAGAGCATTGGAGTAACGATAACGCTAGCTGATATCACTGAAGAGGAATACCGTGTACTTGAGCTGATCGAAACTGAGCGACAGAATCAATTCAGGAATGGGGAGCGGTACACCTGGACTCATCGGGAGAACACTTTGATCAAAGACGACAGTTGATCTAAAAGGGGGGCCCAGTTGTTGCCCGCCATCGCTGTCCCGGCGGCGTTCCCGAGCGCGCCTACCAAAAGGTCCCTGACGACCGTCAAACTCTTGAAAATCAATGAGGACCTCGGTCGCGCCTCTTGAATTTCACCTCGGAGCTCCTGAATCGCTTCCGCAAGCTTCTCTCCCTGATCTTGTGAAATCAAGAGTTCCCCTTGCCTACTCACGACCTTTTCTAGTAGAACAGGGAGTGCATCAACTTCATTAACGGTCTGATGGATATCAACCGAAGCGGTCCCGCTTGCTATTACAACTCCGGTCGCGGCTCCGGCAATCTGCACCCGATGGCCCACGGCAGCTAGAATCCGAGGTACCACCTCGTTCAGTAACAATTGCTTCTCGATTTCCAGACGCTCGGCTCTTCTAGATTCGCTCCGCAGGGCCATCTGAGCAGCATGAACAGACTTGGCAGTCTCGCTTACATGCTCAAATGTGGTCCTATTCGCCTCCTCTATGCTGATTAACACTTTTGTTCCCCCAGGTGATTCGGTGATTGAACTCAGGCGGAGGCCGCAACCCGGATGCAGGCTAGCGAGATGATGCAGCAATGCAGGTAGCGTGCTCAGTTCAAACATCGTGATGCCCCCGCGATAAAGAAGTTCGATCTTGGGTTGGGCCGAATGCAACCGCTCAAATTCGCCTGCGTCATATCGAGTCGCTTTTGCGGCATCCTTGTCCCAAAATGCTCTTTCACAGATGACACTCTGTATTGACCAATCTGCGCGCTGGGTTTCCCAAAGCCGAATATCAGTCAGCGTGGCTCCATCGAGATTGGAATCGATCAGGTTCGCCACACGCAAGTCTGCTCCTGTAAGATCAGCCCCTCTGAAGTCCTGGCAACGAAAGTCACGCCCGCTGAGGTCTTGTCCGCTGAGGTTCGCCTTGCTGAGGCACGCACCTTTAAAATTGGCTCCCACGACGTTCGCCCTGGTAAAGTTCACGGCGTTGAGGTTGGCGCCGCTGAAATTTACATTTCTAAGGTCCGCTTCACTCAGATCCACTCCACTGAGATCTCGTCCACTGAGGTCTTGTCCGGTGAGGTTCGCTCCGCTGAGGAGTGCGCCTCTGAAACTCGTCTTAGCAAGAGCTGTCCCGCTAAGATCAATCCGCGAGAGGTCTGCCGCACCAAGGTTCGCGTCGTTTAGGTTCGCCTCCCTCAGACAGAGATCGGTGAGGTCGCATCCGTGCAGGACCGCACCGGTGAGATTCGTCTTTGTCATAATGGCGCCACTAAGGTTGGTAGCAGTCAGGTCCGTGTTGCTAAGATTTGCGGCGTTGAGAACAGCTCTGGTTAGGTTTGTCCCAGTAAGCATCGCTCCACTCAGATTTGCGCTGCTCAGATCCTTTCCGCTCAAATCGAGCCCACGAAGATCCAGACAAGCGAGATCGGCTTCACGTAGGTCACCTTTCGCTAGATCTACTTGTGTTAGATCTCTCCCCCGGAAGTCGACAAGACGCAGACGTGCTCCCTCGAGGTTCGCACCGCTGATATCAATTCCCTTTAGATTGTGTCCACCGAAGTCCACTCGAGTGAGATTGGCGCCACTCAGATTACCCTCAAAGAAACTGGTTCCTGTAAAGTCAACGCCGGTTAGATCTGCGTTGCGAAAATTGGCTCGAAGGAGATATGCGCCGGTTGCGTACTCCCCTACAACCACAGGCCCTGTGAAGTTCGTACCTACCAGGTTCGCGCCTTCAAAGTTTGCTCCCTCGAGGTTCGATTCATCGAAATCCGCTCCACGCAGATCCGCTCGGCTGAAATCGAAGCCGCGGAGCTCTAGGTCTCGTAGGTTCAGTCCCTTAAGGTCTCGCCCTCTTAGATCCATCGCACGCAGGAGGTTACTAAGGCGCTCTTTGACACCGTTTCCATATGCATTGGGGTGTTCCAGCCTCCAGGTGTTCCAGGCGCTCGCACCTTCATTGAAGGCCAGTAGCAGCTCATTGCTCTCACGATCACGTAGCATAACGAGCTAAATCCAGGAGCACCTCGATGTCGGACCGCTTTCGATGTTAGCTTATCGGACGTCCGTTTAGGGGCTAAACATACCACGAGAGCCGAAATCAGTATGGCCCGATTCCAAACGGTTCTTAAAAGTGCCCGCTTCATCTATTCCCCCTACACCGCAACCGAGATGCAGGGCTTCGCACAGGTGCTGGCCGATTCGATCCGGGCGCGCATCCAGAGCGGACAGAACATCTACGATCAGGCGGCCGCGCCGCTCAAGCCTGGACTGCCGGGCCGGCGCGGTTATCCCGATTACAAGTCGGCGCGCGGTCTCCAGCCCATCCGCGACTGGACCTGGAGCGGCCATACTCTGCGCTGTCTCAAGGTCCTTACGGCAAACGAAAATCGCGCCGCCATTGGGTTTCTCGATGAGGCTGCTCCCTGGCGGCGCATGACAGCATCGCAGATCGCATCCTTCAACAACCACCGCGAGCGCCAGTGGGGCGTCTCGCCGCGAGATCGCGAAGCTGTGCTGAAGGCGTTCCTCGCCCGTCCAATCGTAAGCATCAAGGCAGCGTGAAATGGCCGATCAGGCGGAAAAAGTAATCCTCGAAGCCGAGGAGCAGCCAGTACTCGACTCGGTCGCCAAAGCCAACGCGGCGCTCGAAAGCTACGAGAAGAAGGCCGAGTCCTCGAATCTGAAGGTGATCCGCATTTCGGATCAAACGCGCTCTAGCGTGCAGCGCCTGATTGCGTCGCTTGAAAAGCAGGCCGAGACGTATGGCAAGACCGGTGTGGAGCGACTGATCGCGCAACGCGATCAACTGCTACAGCGCTACAGCCGGGAGCCGCAGGCGATCGACGCGATAACCAGGTCCTACGACAAAATGATCGCCGCCGAGGAGCACGGCCATGCTTCGGTCCACAAGCTCGGCCTCGCGATGAAGGACGTGTTCGAAGGGCGCACCAACTATGCCGGCGTCGAGGTCGGCAAGTTCATTGGGAGCCTGTCGGGAATGGCTGCTGTCGCCGCGGCGGGCGCCACAGCCTTGCTGGGGCTCGTCGCGGGCGCGGTGGAATCCGTCAAGAGTCTCGGCCAATACGGCGTTGCGGTGCGGGACGTGGAGTTGCGGACCGGCCTGACGGCAAGGGAGGTGGGCGACTTCACGTTCGCCGCCCGTGCTGCGGGCCAGGAGGTCTCCGTCTTTGAGCGCATGATGCGCGGGCTTTCTCAGGCAGCCGACGACACATCGAAGGAAGGCGAGAAGGCCCGCGCCACGATGGAGCGCATGGGCATCAGCCTGGTGGATGCGGACACCGGTGCACTGAAGCCGACTTCGCAGGTACTGGAGGAGATCTCCGAGGGCCTCTCCAAGTTGCCCAACGCTTACGAGCGGAATGCGGCCGCGCTGGCGCTGTTCAAACGCGCCGGTATCGAGGCGATTCCGGTAATCACGGAATTGTCCGACAACCTGCGTGTCGCGCGCGAGCATGGCTACGGTCCCAGCGAGGAAGAGGTCCAGCGCTTCACCGAGTATCAGCGCGAAGTGACCGAGGCACAGATGTCGTGGGAGAAATTCACGCGCAGCATCAAGGAGCCGCTGGCGGCCACCGTCGTTGTGACCTTCAAGTGGCTGAACACCGCCTCCGAGATGCTGTCGCTGCCGGGACAGATCCTCGGCAATATGTTGTTCGGCAAGAAACCGAGCCCGATCGATGTCGAGATGAGAGAAACGGAGGGCTGGGGATATGGTGCGAGCATGTCTCGGCGGGCGCATGAACAGGAACAAGCCGCGCTTGCATTGAACGATCGGCTCGTGGCCGCGGCGAAGGCCATCAACGAAAGCGGTAAGCAGTTAGAGGCGGCCGAGAAGAAGCTCGCGGACCTTCAGTCGCAATTGAAGACCGGCGTCATGCCTTCGGTGAACGAGCCGGTCCTGAAGCAGATCACCGAGCAGCGTCAGATCATCGCCAGCATCAAAGCGAGAACGGAAGCGGCCAAGGAGCTGAAGGATTGGGAGCGCCAGGCGGCCGAATTTGAGAAGAGAGGCGATGAAGCCGAACTGGATGCGATCGGCAAGATCTACTATCAGCGCGACCAGCTTCTGAAGCAGGCGGAGAAGGTGAAGGCGTCGGAATCGGAGATCGCCGCGATCCGCAAGGCCGCCGATAAACAGATCGCCGTGCTGTCGAAGAAGGCGTGGGAAGAGTTCGAAAAGTACGACGCACAGCAGCAAGCCGAACGGCGCAAGAAGATGATCGCCCTGATGATGCCGTCGAAGGAGCAGATGAAGGAGTGGGAGGAAGGCTTCGCCGCGCAGGAAAAGATCGAAGATATCGGGGTCCAGGCGCAGCGCGATGAATTGCGGCGGCGCGCGTCGCACTCCACGCGAATGGCTGAATTGGCCGGCGGCAGCGATGAGGAGATTGCGCAGCAGGCTTACGGCACGCGTCTCAAGCTGGCGGTAGAGTTGGCGAACATCGAAGCGGAACGCATCTCGAAAGAGGAGAATGCCGCAAAGCGTTCCGTTCTAGCGGCGCAGGCGCAGAAGGATCTGTTCACCGAAAGCGCTCAGGCCCAAGACCAGTTCGACGAAAAACAGGCTCAGCTCCAGCAGAAACGAGAGCAGGAGTTGCAGTCGCAGATTGACGGTTTGCAAAAGCAGGCCGAGAAACTGATTGACGTTCTGTTCACCAAGCCCGGGAACTTCGGCAAGGATCTGGTGAAGACGGTCCACTCCGCGGTGCTCAAGCCAGTCACGGAAACGCTGGGCGGCGCAGTGGCGAATGTACTGCATCCGATCGTCTACGGGGCGGACGGACAAGGTGGCATCAACGGGCTGTTGCGCGGCACATCGAAGGACCCGGTGCGCGTATCCACGGACATGAACACGGCGGCGACCATGCAGAACAGCGCCGTGATGGCAGGTTTGACGGCGATCCTTGCCGCCGGGATGGGGATCGCGGCTCCGCACTCGTCTGGAGGCGCCTCTGGTGTCCCGAGTATCTCGGTTCCATCGATCTCGGTGCCCGCGCCGGTATCCGGGTCAGTCGCAGTCAGCATGCCGACCCTGTCGGGATCTGGCGCAGGGACATCGGCCCCCGGACCAATCGTTACAGCTGGCGCGGCTCCGGCCGCAGGTCCAAGCGTGGGCGAACTGATGAATCTTCCGATGAGCGCGCACGCTGGTGCTGGCATGAACCCGCTCGCTACGATTCTGGGCTCGGGCTCCAAGGGCGGCACATCCGGTCTCTACGGGATGCTCAGCAAGGGTGGTTTTTCGAAAACGCTCTCCAACCTGAAAGGCACCGTCTGGAACCAGGACGCGTGGAACGCATCTGATAGCAACTTCTGGGGCGGCGTCCAGGGCGTCGCGAAGTCTCCCGCAGCCGGTGCCGCTGGGATGATGCTCGCGACCAGCGGTCTCTTCGGATCGAATCGCGGGACGTGGACCGGCGCTCTCGAAGATACCGCCGGAGGTGCGCTGATCGGCGAGCAGATCGGTGGCCCAATGGGAGCGGCGATCGGAGCAACGGCGGGCTTCACCGCTGGCGTGGTCGAGAAACTTCTCGGCATCGAGTCGCCGCCGCGGAAGGCCCACGACGACATCAAGAGCATCTACGGTGTGGACATCCCGCAGAATAGCGGCACGATTAAACAAGTTGTCCAGATCGCGCAGTCACAGTTCGGCGGCGACATCGCGGTGGCCGTGCGGTCGCCGAGCGTGCGCCAACTTGTGATGTTGTATTCGGAGGCCACGGGCCAGAAGATGCCACTGTCGGCTACGACGCCGTATGCGGGGAGCTTAGTGGAGCAAGGCGGCAAGCTCTACCAACAAGCCAGCTACCAGGATGGGCAGGCTCACGTCTACGCATCGAGCCTCCCGACGCTAGGCGGGATCGCCGCCGGGACGTACCCGACGCCGGGCAACCCGAACACGGTGGGCGGGACCGGCGCAACGTACCTTTCGTTGAGCATCAGCGGTTCCGACGCAGCGAACTTTATGACCGGCCAGTTTGTGACGCCGCAGTTCGTGACGGACCAGGCGATGGCGGCACAGTATTCGAGCTACGGTCGCACGCAGCAATCGGCCAACATGCAGCTACCAGGATTGACGGTGGCGTGATCTGAATGCCAGGCAGTCTCGTTCAAAGCGAACCCAACGGCGTGATGCCGGCCTCGCTGTGCACCGCGTTCACGGAGTTGCGCGAATACGTGCAGCTTCAGAACCAGTATCACGACGGGACGATCCAGCGGTCGCAGCTTGCGCAGACCTCGCGCCGCACGTTTCAGCTAAGCAAACGGCTGAACTCGTCGGCGCTTTCGGCGCTATACAACTTCTGGGTGTCCCAGAACGCCGGGCTGACACCGTTTGCCTTTTATAATCCGTTCGATGTGGCGTCGGGCCAGCAGATCGGCAGTAACTACGATCCAACGGGCAACGAGACGCAAGGCCGCGTGACGGTCGTGTTTCGCGGCAATTGGGCGCAGGGCACGGATATCGCGCGGACCAACGTGCAGGGGTTGGACCTCGTAGAGGTGGAT
>Ga0335083_10001530_pt1 | contig 31658 bp, 25 predicted proteins | sample Lox_Sample_42_FD_206716 | JGI IMG/M metagenome (GOLD analysis project Ga0335083, IMG submission 206716) | Soil microbial communities from Loxahatchee National Wildlife Refuge, Florida, United States - Lox_Sample_4.2 | ecosystem: Environmental > Terrestrial > Soil > Wetlands | place: USA...
CCTCGCCGGAAAGCTGCTTCGCGAGGGCCGTGGCGGGGCTGAGCCCCAGCGCCGCCAGCTTCTCCTGCGCCCACAGGGTGAGGCTGCCCTCGGCATCCACCGGGGAGAGGGCCGGGGCGAAATTGCAGACCTCGGCGCCGAGCAGCGCTTCCACCGCCGGGTCGGCGGTAAAGCCCAGCAGCGCCTCGTGCCGCGTGGCCAGGGCTTTGGCGGCGTCTTCCTGCGCGGCGGCGGTGGCGGCAAGCAGCCCCGGCAGGGCGCAACGCTCGGGCAGCTTCGGCGTGGCGATGGGGTAGCCCGGCGCGGCGCCATGCGCGCGCAGCGCGGCGGAGGCGATTTGCGCCTGCGCGCCGATGAAGGCAGTCAGCGTTACCGCCGTGTCGCGCGCCGCCTGGGAGCCGTAATCCAGCCCGAGGCGGGTGAGGAACAGGTTGAGATCGGTAAAGCCGATGGCGAGGCGGTGCGCTCCGGGTGCTGCCAGTGTGAGCGCCGTGACGGCGAGCCGGGTATCGGCGGCGAGGGACGCGGCGTCGAACGCGCCTTCGGCAAGGTAGGCGGCGATGTTGAAGACGAAGCCGGGCGTGGTGCCGGGGCGGTTGCGCCAGATATCGGCGCTCGGGCTGCCGCGGCGCGCCGCCAGAAGCTCATGCAGCGCCGTGCCGGTCTCCGGGGAGAGGCACGCCGCCGTGCCGCGCGCCGCGATTGGCGCAACCCAGCCTTGTGCCATTTCGGCAATGTCGATGCGCCGCGCCCCCGGCAGGATGGCCGCGAGCGCATCCGCCGCCGCCTGGCCCCAGGCCGCCGGCAGCTTCACGGTCACTTGCGGCGAGTCAGGGTCCGCCGCGGCCGCGAACACGGCCTGCTTGATTCCATGCCAGGGTTTTTCCGCTTTGATCTGTGCCATGCCCCGACATTATGCCGAGCCGGGCCGCAATTAAAGTGCATATTGTGGTCAAAAGCGGTGGAGACCACAAAATCCTGTGGATAGCTTTCTTGCGTCTGATGCAATGGACCAAGCTAGATGCTGCAATGGACCAAGCGCACGGCATCTCCTATACGAAGAGTCATGAGCACATCCAGCGCCGACGCTTCCGTCACCAAAGGTCGTTCCCTCGGTCTGTGCGGATTGTTCCGCAATCCGGGGCTGTATTTCCTGACCCTGTTCCGCGGCAAATTTGTCGGGCGGGATGCGCAGGGCAACCAGTATTTCGAGCGTCCGGCCAGGCTCGGCCGCACGCGCCGCTGGGTGGTGTATGCCGGCCCGGCCGATGCCTCCAGCGTGGCGCCGGAATGGCACGCCTGGCTGCATTACCTCACCGATGCGCCGCTCTCCCAGCCGGCCCGCCCCTGGCAGCGCCCGCACCGGCCGAACCCGACCGGCACGCCGGCGAGCTATCGCCCCTCCGGGCATGATTATATGGGCGGCAAGACCCCCAAGGCCTCCGCGGATTACGAATCCTGGGTGCCGGACCAAGCTTGATGAGCCGCAGACTTCCTGAACTTCTGACGGGGTTCGCAATCATTGTCGTCGCGGCCGTGTTCCTGGTGTATGCGCTGCTCGGCGCGGGCCAGGTGAGCACGAGCGGCTATTCGCTCACGGCCCGGTTTGGCAGCATCGGCGGCCTGACCGTCGGGTCGGACGTGAAGATCGGCGGTGTCATCATCGGCCATGTCGCCGAGGAGACGCTGGACCCGGTGACCTACGCCGCCATTATCAGCCTGGACATCAATAACGGCATCAAGATCCCCGACGACAGCAGCGCCTCCGTCACCTCCGACGGTCTGCTCGGCAATGACTACGTCGCGGTGTCGCCCGGTGGCTCGAACACCATGCTCGCCCCTGGTGCTGCCTTCCCGGTGACGCAGTCGGCCATCAACGTGCAGGATCTGCTGGGCAAGTTCATCTTCTCGATGGGCGGTGCGCAGAGCAAATCCTCCCCCGGTTCCTCTTCCGGCACGACGCAGCCTGGCAGCCAGCCTGGTCTGTCTCCGGGCCCGGTCAAGTAAAAGCCATGCGCGTTTCTGCCTTAGCGGTGGCGTTGCTATTGGGTTCGGGCGTGGCCTGGGCCCAGAACGACCAGAGCGTCATCGTCATCCCGCCCGCGCCGCCGATCGTCTCCACGCCGCAGGCGCCGGCCCCGGCACCCGCGCCCCAGGCCCCGGCCGCGGCCGCACAGGTGCAGTCGCAAACCCTGCCGGCCGTGCCGCCTGTGCAAACCCAGGGGACGCAGACGCAGCCTGCATCCAGCCCGGCGCCCGCGGCCAATACGCAGCCGGCCCCGCCGGATGTCGCGCCGACGCCGCCGAATGACTGGGTCCCCGGCCATACCGCGGTGCTCGGCGTGCTCAATGAGGTCGATGGCAGCACCTCCCAGCTCTCGGTTCCTGTCGGCGGACAACCCGTCAAGGCGGGTGACGTGCTGGTAAGCGTGCAGGCCTGCGCCATCCGCCCGCCCCAGGACCTGCCGGACGCGGCCGTGTTCCTGACCGTGCAGCCCGCCAATGACAGTTCCGCCGCGCCGCTCTATCGTGGCTGGATGCTGCGCTCCGCCCCCGGCGCCACCGTGGTGGGCAATGCCGCCGAAACCTTCAGGGTCATCAGTTGCAGCTAAGTTGCGGCCGTGCGGGTTGTGCCGAAAAAACAACAGCTTCATAAAGTTGTTGCTGCCCGCTGATCGCCCCTGTTGAACCTTGGCCGTAACCGCTAAGTAGCACTTGGTTCATCCGTCATTCACTTGGAGTTTCTCCATGAAATTGCGCCTCGCTCTCGCCGCCGCGACCTGCCTCGCCCTGCCGCTCGCCGCCCATGCGCAGCCGGTTTCCGGCCCTTATGTGAACCTGGAGGCCGGCACCTCTTTCCAAATGCCCGTGAAGTATAACGAATCCCTGGGCGGCACGTCCGGCAAGATGCTCTACCGCGAGTCCTATGCGGGCGATGCCGCGGTGGGCTACGGCTTCAGCAATGGCTGGCGCGTGCAGCTGGAGATGAACGATCTGCACTCCACCATCGCTGAGAATAACAATAGCCTGTCCGGCCATACCGACGCGAGGGGCACCCACAGCACGTTCGGGCCGATGGTCAACGCGCTGTACGACTTCAATGCCAGCCTGCCGGTATTCCCCTATATCGGCGCGGGCATGGGGTATCAGTGGACGCACGCGTCTTCCCGCACCACCCCCTCCTATGGCGGCACCAAGGGCGCCCCTGCGTATGACATCATCGCCGGCCTGTCCTACCCGGTTGCCGCTGTACCCGGCCTCTCGCTGACGGCGGAATACCGCTATGAGAAGCTGTTCAGCGACACCAAGTACGTTGAGACCGTTGCTGGCGAGCCAGCCTCGGGCACCATCAAGTTCCGCAACCAGTCCAGCCACAGCGTGTTCCTGGGCGTGCGCTACCAGCTGTTCAACGCCCCGGCGGCGGCGCCCGTTCCGGTGGCGGAGGCTGCCCCGGTTGCGGCTCCGGCTCCGGCCCCGGCCAAGACCTACCTAGTGTTCTTCGACTGGAACAAGGCGAACCTGAACCCGCGCGCGACGCAGATCGTCGACCAGGCGGCGTCCGATTCCAAGACCCAGAACGTCACCACGCTGGACGTCTCCGGCTATACCGACACCTCGGGCACCCCACAGTACAACATGGGCCTGTCCGAGCGCCGTGCCAAGGCTGTCGCCGCGCAGCTGGTTCAGGATGGCGTTCAGGCTTCCGAGATCGAGATCCACGGCTTCGGTGCGACCCACCTGCTGGTGCCGACCGGCCCGGGCGTGCGCGAGCCGCAGAACCGCCGTGTCGAGATCGTGATGCACTAAAAGCTTCGGCGTCATCGCCAGAGCCAGCCCCGGCGGGAAACCGCCGGGGCTTTTTTATGCCTTGCGGCAAATTGGCAACACTCCGGAACAAATTGTTTGTTGCGTAACGATATGGCTTGGTGGAAATGACCTCGGAATATTAGCTTAACAACAATAATTTAAGAGGAGACTCGATATGAAGTTCCGCCTTGCTCTGGTTACCGCCACCTGCCTTGCGCTGCCGCTCGCGGCCCACGCTCAGCCTGTCACCGGCCCGTACACCAGCCTTGGCGCTGGCGTTAACATTCTCACGCCGACGAATTTCAACACTCCTGCCGCGCCTGCCCTCAGCGGGAAACTTCTGTCCCGTCCATCTATGGCCGTTGCAGGCGGTATTGGTTACGGGTTCGGGAATGGTTTCCGCGTGCAGCTCGGCTTCAACATGCTGCGGAACACATTTCATAAGGGTGATCTCGACGATGGCTCGCAGTACCGAGTGTATGGCGCCCAGCGGACATACGGCCCGATGGTCTACGGTCTGTACGATATGGATGTCGGTTGGCCCGTGTTCCCCTATGTCGGTGCCGGCATCGGTTACCAGTACACTAAGTTGAACCGAGATGTTCGTTATACCACTGCCAATGGTGGTCTAGTCCAGGCCGGGGGCACCAAGGGCAGCTTCGCCTGGGGTATCATCGCCGGCCTCTCCTATCCGCTGCCTTGGGTTGAGGGCCTCTCTGCTACCGCCGAGTACCGCTTCACGATGCTGACCGCGAGCCGTAACTACAACGGTTTCGTAGGCGGAGCCGGCGGCGGCTCGGCCTCGGGGTATGTGAAGCTTGGCCAGGAGTCGAATCACACCTTCCTGCTGGGCCTGCGCTACCAGTGGTTCACCGCGCCGCCGCCGGCTCCGGCGCCCGCTCCGGCCCCGATGGCAGCCCCGGCTCCGGCCCCGGCCAAGACCTACCTGGTGTTCTTCGACTGGGATAAGTACAACCTGACCCCACGCGCGACGCAGATCGTCGCCCAGGCGGCGTCCGACTCCAAGACCGAGAACGTCACCACGCTGGACGTGTCCGGCTATACCGACACCTCGGGCACGCCGCAGTACAACATGGGCCTGTCCGAGCGCCGTGCGAAGGCGGTTTCCGCCGAACTGGTCAAGGACGGCGTTCCGGCCTCCGAGATCGAGATCCACGCCTATGGCGAGACGCATCTGCTGGTGCCGACCGGTCCGGGCGTGCGCGAGCCGCAGAACCGCCGCGTCGAGATCGTGATGCAGTAATCGCTTCGGCCTTCGCGCCGAAGCCAGCCCCGGCGGGAAACCGCCGGGGTTTTTTGTTGGCCTACTGCCGGGTGAGGAGCAGAGGTTGTTTTAGAACTCGCTCTGGCGAGCCGGATGGGCCCGGTTTTTGAGCACGGAGCAGAGAAAACCGGGTCTAGGCGGCCGCCAGAGTAGAGTTATGAAACAACCTCTTACGGGTAGAGGCCGCGCTCCGACCGCGCCGTGAGAATGCGTCCGCAGGCAACAACGAACGCGCCTGTGCGCAGGCTGATCTTGTGCCGCTCCGCCGTGTCCCAGATATGCCCCAGCGCGCCGGTGATGATCTTGTCCAGGCGTTGGTTGACCTCCTCCTCGGACCAGAAGAACGACGAGAAATCCTGAACCCACTCGAAATAGGAGACGATGACGCCACCGGCGTTGCAGATCACGTCCGGCAGCACGACGATGCCGCGCTCGGCCAATATGTCGTCAGCCACCGGCACGGTGGGGCCGTTGGCGGCCTCCAGCACCAGCTTCGCAGTCAGCCGGGCGGCGCGGGCTTCGGTGATCTGCCCCTCCAGCGCGGCGGGAATCAGCACATCCGTCTGCACGCTCCAGAAATCTTCCGAGCCGATCGCCTCGCCGCCGGTGAACCCGGCCACGGTGCCAAATTGCTCCACATGGGCGGTGAGCGCGTTCACGTCGAACCCGCCCGGATTATAGAGCGTGCCGCCATGGTCCTGCACGGCGACGACCTTGGCGCCGGAGCGGGCGAACAGCTCGGCAGCCGGGGCGCCGACATTGCCGAAGCCCTGGATCGAGACGCGCGCGCCTTCCAGCGGTATCTTCAACCGGCGCATGGCCTCGCGCCCGGTGACGAACACGCCATGGCCGGTGGCCCTCACGCGCCCGAGCGAACCGCCGAGATTAAGCGGCTTGCCGGTAACCACGCCGGTCGCGGTCGCGCCGACATTCATGGAGTAGGTGTCCATCATCCACGCCATGATCTGCGGGTTGGTGTTAACATCCGGCGCCGGAATATCCTGCTGCGGGCCGATGATGACGCCGATCTCGCTGGTATAGCGGCGGGTGATGCGCTCCAGCTCCTTCCGCGAGAGCATCTTGGGGTCGACGCGGATCCCGCCCTTGGCGCCGCCATAAGGCAGGTTCACCGCCGCGTTTTTCACCGTCATCCAGGCGGCCAGCGCCATCACCTCTTCCAGCGTGACGTCCGGATGGTAGCGCACGCCGCCCTTGCCCGGCCCGCGGGAGAGGCTGTGCTGCACGCGGAAGCCCTCGAAATGCGCGATGTCGCCGTTATCCAGCTCCACCGGCACGTCCACGATGAGCGTGCGCTTGGGGCGGCGCAGCGTTTCCGCCCAGCGCGCCAGCTCGCCGATATAGGGCACCACGCGGTCCACCTGCGCCAGGTACGTGCCCCAGGGGCTGGTGGGCGAGGGATGGACGTAAGAGAGGTTGGAAAGAAAATTCGAAGATGGGGTGAAGGGGGGGCTGCCGTCAGCCATGGCACATTCTCCGTTATTTCATTTATAGTCGCCCGGTTTCTATGTCCGGGATGAAAAACCCCGGGGCGTTGGCCGCCCCGGGGGTCGTTTGTGTCAGGTTCAGGCTTGCAGGATGGCCTGGTCCAGAATGTCCAGGGCCTCGGCGAAGACCTCGTCCTGGATCGTCAGCGGGTACAGGAAGCGGATGATGTTGCCGTACGCGCCGCAGGTGAGCAGGATCAGCCCGTGCTCCTGCGCGTAGGTCTGCACCGCCTTCGCCATGTCCGCCGCGGGCTTGCCGTCCTTGATGAACTCGACGGCGACCATGCTGCCCGGGCCGCGCACATCGGCGATGGCCGGAACCTTGGCGCGCAGCCCGTTCAGGCGGGCCTTCAGCGTGTCGCCCAGCTGGTTGGAGCGGGCGATCAGGTTGTCCTCGTCGATGATCTTCAGCACTTCCAGCGCCGCGGCCACGGCCAGCGGGTTGCCGGCATAGGTGCCGCCCAGGCCGCCAGGGGCCGGCGCGTCCATGATGTTCGCGCGGCCGGTGACACCGGCGATCGGCAGGCCCGCGCCGATGGACTTGGCGAAGGTGAACAGGTCGAACTCGACGCCCTCATAATGCTCGGAGGCGAAGAACTTGCCGGTGCGGGCGGCGCCGGCCTGGACCTCGTCGGCGATCATCAGGATGCCGTGCTCATCGGCCAGCTTGCGCAGGGCCTGCACGAAGGCGGCGGGGGCCTGGTAGAACCCGCCCTCGCCCTGCACGGGCTCGAGAATGAAGGCGGCGACGCGCTTGGGGTCGATGTCGCACTTGAACAGGCGCTGGATGCCGTCCATCGCGTCCTCAACCGAGATGCCATGCAGCTCGTTGGGGAAGGGGGCGTGGTAGACATCGCCCGGCATCGGGCCGAAGTTCAGCTTGTACGGCGCGACCTTGCCGGTGAGCGCCATGCCCATGAAGGTGCGGCCATGGAAGGCGGCGTCGAACGCGATGATGCCGGAGCGGCCGGTGGCGGCGCGGGCGATCTTCACCGCGTTCTCCACAGCCTCGACACCGGTGGTCACGAACAGCGTCTTCTTGGGGAAGTTGCCGGGGGCGCGGGCGGCGATCTTCTCGGCCAGCTCGACATAGCTGGCATAGGGCACCACCTGGTAGCAGGTATGGGTGAACTTGGCGGCCTGGGCCTGCACGGCGGCAACGATGCGCGGGTTGGCATGGCCGAGGTTCAGCACGCCGATGCCACCGGCGAAGTCGATGTAGCGGTTGCCCTCAATGTCCCAGATTTCGGCGTTCTGCGCGCGGGCGGCGTAGAAGCTCTCCAGCACGCCGACGCCACGCGGCGTGGCGGCCTGGCGGCGGGCTTCCCAGGCGGCGTTGGTGCCGGCGGTCTGGGCGGGGGGGAAGTCGGCATTCGGCATCGGAACACTCCTTGGACTAAGGGATTGGGGTGTAGGCATGAGGGCGCACCCCTGCATGATATTATCACACTAGTCCGATGTGGCTCTGGCGGAAGGTCCAGTTTGCGCTATTTTAAGGAGCCACTAGGGTCTGATCGACCATCATTGAATCGCATGAGCGGTTCAATGGTGGTCGTGAATCAGCCCCCATCAATATTTCAGGGGGCGATTCACCATCTGATGTGAAGCGTCGCCGCTTCATGTCAGATGGATCGCACCCTATGACCACGATCGCCCTTTCCGACTGGCTCCTGGCCCGCATCAACCGCGAGGATGGGCCGCCGCTGCACCGGCAGTTGCACGAGGCGCTGCTCGCCGCGGTGCTGGAGGGCGAATTGCCCGCTGGACGCAAGCTGCCCTCCAGCCGGTTGCTGGCGCGCGAGCTGGGCGTGGCGCGCAATACGGTGATCGACGTGTACGAGACCCTGGCGGCGCAAGGCTGCCTGGAGACACGCCATGGCAGCGGCACCTATGTGGCCGATCTTTCCGTCGAGCGCATCGCGCCGCCCGGCCCGGCGGCGCCGCCCGAGGCCGAGCGCGCCGCCCCCCGGCTCTCCGCGCGTGGCGCGGCGGTGGTGGAGGGCGCGCGGGTCTTCCCCCGGCAATGGGGTGCGTTCATGCCCGGCGTGCCGGATGTCACGGAATTCCCCACCCGCGTCTGGGCCCGGCTGCACAACCGGCACTGGAACCGCGCAGCACCCGAGCGGCTCAGCTACGCCCCGGCCGGTGGGCTGCCTGCCTTGCGCACGGTCCTCGCCGAGCATTTGCGCACCGCGCGCGGCGTGCGCTGCGAGCCCTCGCAGATCGTCATCACCACCGGCATCCACCAATCCATCGACGTCACCGCCCGGCTGCTGACCGACACAGGCGACACGGTCTGGCTGGAGGACCCGTGCTATTGGGGGCTGCGGCACAGCCTGCAGTCGCTGGGGTTGAAGCTGCTCCCGGTGCCGGTTGATGCCGAGGGGGTGAACTTGTCCGGCGTTTCCGGTCCACCGCCGCGCTTCATTGTCGCCACGCCGTCGCACCAATACCCGATGGGCATGGTGATGAGCCTGCCCCGCCGCCAAGCGCTGCTCGATTATGCCCGCGCGCATGGCAGCTGGATCATCGAGGACGATTACGACAGCGAGTTCCGCTACGGCACGCGGCCGATTACCAGCCTGCAGGGGCTCGATCGGGATCAGCTGGTGATCTACGTGGGCAGCTTGAGCAAGACGCTGTTTCCCGGCATGCGGCTGGGCTACATCGTCGCCCCGCCCAGCCTGGCCGGAGCCTTTGCCGAGGGCGTGGCGGAGCTGTACCGCGAGGGGCAGTTGCAGCAGCAGGCGATGCTGGCGGATTTTATCGCCGAGGGGCATTTCGCCGCGCATATACGGCGCATGCGCGGGCTCTATAGCCGCCGCCGCCAGGCGCTGCTGGAGGCGATCCGCGCCGAATTCGGCGAGACCCTGCCGGTGATGGGCGACAATGCCGGGCTGCACCTGATCCTGGATCTGCCCGGCCTCGATGACCGGGCCATCGCGCAGGCGGCGGTGGAGGCGGGGATCGCGACCCGGCCGCTGAGCGGCTATTACCACAGCCCCGGCGCCGGGCAGAGCGGGCTGCTGCTGGGCTATGCCTGCGTGAAGGAAGAGGCGATCGCCCCGGCCTTTGCCACGCTGGCGGGGGTGCTGCGGAAATTTGGCGCATAGCCCATTTTAATCCGCCCGGTCATTATTTTAATCAAGCATGACAAATCCGTTGCCTAGCGCCAGCCCTTGCAATGCTATGCGGCCGGCTTTGCCAGCATTGACGTTTATTTTTATTGACTGGAAGATGCCGGCGGCGAGCCGCGAAAGCCGCCGTGCCTCAAGGGAGTTGGGTTCATGAGCAAGACGCGCCGGCCCGTAATCGGGCTGATCACCGATATGCGTGAGCTGGGCGGCATGCCGTTCCAGGTGCTGGGCGACAAATACGCCCAGGCCGTGTCGGAATTCGCGCAGGCTTTGCCGCTCGCCATTCTCAGCGAGCGCGGCGGCAACCATATCGGCGAGCTGGTGGAGACTTTCGACGGGTTTCTGTTCACCGGCAGCCCCTCCAACATCCGCCCCTGGCGCTATGGCCAGGAAGGCGAGGGCGTCGGCCCGTTCGACGATGCGCGCGACGAGCTTGCCCTGAAGCTGATCCGCGCTGCCCTGGCGGAACAAGTGCCTTGCCTTTGCATCTGCCGTGGCCTGCAGGAGCTGAACGTGGCGCATGGCGGCACGTTGCATGTCGAGCTCCCCGAGGCGGAGGTGCATCACTCGCCGGAGGACGCGCCCTATGAGGAACGCTACGCCCCGCTGCACGAGGTGCATCTGCGCCCCGGCTCGCCGCTGAAAGAGGTTTTCGGCGCGGAGCATTTCGCCGTGAACTCGCTGCACTACCAGGCGCTGGCGAAGATCGGCGAGGGGCTTTCCGTCCACGGCACCGCGCCGGATGGCATCCCCGAAATCGTGGCGGTGGAGGGGCATCCCTTCGCCGTGGGGGTGCAGTGGCACCCCGAATACCGCCCGGATCTGCATGAGCAGAACCGCGCTCTGTTCCACAGCTTTGGCCAGGCGGCGCGCCGCCGCCGCGCGGCCCGCATTGTATAGTCCAGGAGAAACAAATGTCCCATAATCTGCAATTCTATATCGATGGCGAGTGGGTTGACCCGGTCTCGCCCCGCACTCTGGATGTCATTAACCCCGCCACCGAGCAGCCGTTCACCCAGATCGCCATCGGCACCGCGGCGGATGTGGACCGCGCCGTGGCCGCCGCGCGCCGCGCCTTCGAGAGCTTCAGCCAGACCACGCGCGAGGAGCGCATCGCCCTGCTCAAGCGCATCCAGGACGTCTACGCCAAGCGCTATGACGACATGGCCGACGCCATCCGCCTGGAGATGGGCGCGCCGGTGACGCTGGCGCGCGAATCCCAGGCCGCGATCGGTGCCGGGCATATCGGCCAGATCATCAAGGTGCTGGAGGATTTCGAGTTCGACGAGATGCAGGGCAGCACGCTCATCACGCGCGAGGCGTTCGGCGTGGTCGGCATGATCACCCCGTGGAACTGGCCGATGAACCAGATCACCTGCAAGGTCTGCCCGGCCCTGGCCGCTGGCTGCACCATGGTGCTGAAGCCCTCAGAGATCGCGCCGATCGATGCCGTGGTGTTCGCCGAGATCATGCACGAGGCGGGCGTGCCGAAGGGCGTGTTCAACATGGTGCAGGGGCTGGGCGCCGATGTGGGTGCTGCGATCTCGTCGCACCCGGATATCGACATGATCTCCTTCACCGGCTCCACCCGCGCCGGGGTTCTCATCTCCAAGGCCGCATCCGAGACGGTGAAGAAGGTGCATCTGGAGCTTGGCGGCAAGTCCCCGAACATCCTGCTCGATGACGCGGATATCGCGGCTTCCGTGGCCTCCGGCATCGTCGATGTGATGCAGAACACCGGCCAGTCCTGCAACGCGCCGACCCGCATGTTCGTGCCCCGCCAGTTCCGCGATGTGGCTGTTTCCGCCGCCAAGGCTGCCGCCGAGGGCATTGTGGTCGGTAACCCCGAGAGCCCGGACACCTACATGGGTCCGGTGATCAGCGAGTTGCAGTTCAACAAGATCCAGGCGCTGATCCAGGCTGGCATTGACGAGGGCGCGACGCTGGTTGCCGGCGGCACCGGTCGTCCGCCCGGGCTGAACGCCGGCTACTACGTGCGCCCCACCGTGTTCGCGGATGTGACGCCGGATATGCGCATCTCCCGCGAGGAGATTTTCGGGCCGGTGCTCTCGATGCTGTTCTACGACACCGAGGAAGACGCGGTCCGCATGGCCAACGACACGGTGTACGGCCTCGCCGCCTACATCCAGTCCGGCAGCCATGAGCGGGCGCAGAAGCTCTCCCGCCGCCTGCGCGCGGGCAATGTCTATATCAACAACCCCAGGGGCGACCTCAACGCACCGTTCGGCGGCTACAAGCAGTCCGGCAACGGGCGCGAATGGGGCGTGTGGGGGCTTGAGGAGTTCCTCGAGATCAAGGGTGTGGTCGGCTACGAGAAATAAGGCTCTGACCTGAAGTCCTAGAAGTTTTTTGGGTGCAGCCTTTTTTACAAAAAGGGCTGCATTTTTCTTCTGTGCCATTTTCGCAAAATTTACAAAAACGGCGCCCCAAAAACTCTCTTATACCAAGCCGCGTTGATGATGACCCATCCAGAACGGTCATTGCTTCGCGACATCGCTGGAAAAGATGGATTGCTTCGCTGCGCTCGCAATGACGGCAGAGAGTCATGCATCTCGCAAGCGGATATTACTCCGCGGCCATGGTGTGGCCTGGGTCCACCATTTTCACGGCGCGGTGGAAGTCCACCGAGAGCAGGCGCGAGACCCCGCGCTCCTGCATGGTCACGCCGTAGAGCCGGTCCATGCGCGCCATGGTCAGGTGGTGGTGCGTGACGACGAGGAAGCGCGTGCCGGTCTCGCGCACCATGTCTTCCAGCAGGTTGCAGAAACGCTCCACATTTGCGTCGTCCAGCGGCGCGTCCACCTCGTCCAGCACCGAGATCGGCGCCGGGTTGCATTTGAACACGGCGAAGATGAGCGAGAGCGCGGTGAGCGCCTGCTCGCCGCCTGAGAGCAGCGAGAGGGTGGAGAGCTTCTTGCCCGGCGGCTGGGCGTAGATTTCCAGCCCGGCTTCCAGCGGGTCCTCGGACCCCACCAGCGCCAGATGCGCCTTGCCGCCGTTGAACATGCGCGAGAATAGCGCCTGGAAATGCTGGTCCACCTCGTTGAACACGGCGGAGAGGCGCTCGCGCCCCTCGCGGTTGAGGTGGCCGATGGAGCCGCGCAGCTTGGCGATGGCGGAGGTGATCTCGTCGCGCTCGCGGTCGATGGTGGCGATGGCTTCTTCCGCCTCGCCCACCTCGATCTCGGCGCGCAGGTTCACCGGGCCCATTTCCTCGCGCTCGCGGGTCAGCCGCTCCCAGCGTTTGCGGGCCTTGTCCTCCGCTTCGGGACCGAGACCCTCTGGTGGTTCCGGCAGGTTCGGGTTGGCGCCGAGGCGTTCCAGTATGCGCTCAGCCACCGTGCCCCAGGCATGGTTGGCGGCGGTGATGTTGCCTTCCTCGCGCGCCCTGGCTTCGCGTACGGCGGAGACGGCGGCTTCCGCGGTGCGGGCGGCGCGGGCGGCGGCATCGGCGGCGGTTTGCGCGGCGGCGAGCGCGGCGGCGGCGCGCTTGTGCTCGCCCTCGGCGGCGGTGAGGCTTTCCAGCGCCTCGCGCCGTGCCTTGGCGGCTTCCTCCGGCGCGGCGGCGAGGGCCGCGATGCCAGCCTGGGCTTCATCGAGCCGCGCGGCGAGGTCGGTGAGCCGGTCCTTGGCATCGCGCCCGCGCTCGGTCCAGTCGGCCATCTCGCGGTCCAGCGTGGTCAGGCGCAGATTGCGCTGGGCATCGGCGGCTTTCAGCGCCGCGAATTTGCTGCGGGCGGCGGATTCCGCTTGGCGGGCCTGGGCCATGGCGGCGCGAGCTTTATCGACGGCGGCGCGGGCGGCGGCCACATCAGGCAGACCGGCGGCATTTTCCTGCGCGGCTTGCAGCGCGGCGGTGGCTTCGGCGGCTTCCGTCGCGGTCTGGTCGCGCTGGGCCTGGGCGGCGGCGGCGCGCTGGGCGCCGCGTTCATGCTCGGCGGTCAGGCGGATCGCCTCGCTGCGCGCCTTGTCGAACCGCATCTCAGCCTGGCGGCGGGCCTCGCGCGCGGCGGTCTCGGCGGCGCGGCGGGCCTCGCGCACTTTCGCCTCATTGGCGCGGGCATCGCGCTCGGTGGTCTCGGCGGCCATGCGCAGCTCGCGGGCGGCGGCGGCGGCATCGCGGGTGGCGTTGCGTTCGCGCTCCAACTCAGCCAGCCGGTTGCGCTGCTTCAGGCGGACAGCCGCTTCCGACGCCGCACCCGCGCGCACCGTGTAGCCGTCCCAGCGCCACACCCCGCCCTCGCGCGAGACGAGGATCTGCCCTGGCGTCAGGTTGCCCTGGTGCAGCTCGCCATCCGCGCCCTCGGGCAGCAGCAATATGTGGCTGAGTGCGCGCTTCAGCGCCTCCGGCCCCTGCACCAGCTGGGCGAAGCTGTGCAGCGGCACCACCGGCAGGTCGAGAGCCGGCAGCTGGCGCCAGTGGCGCGGGGCGTGGGTGTCGGCGGAGGCGGAAAGCTCCTCGCGCAGCGCGGCGCCCAGGGCGGCTTCCAGCCCCGGCGGCACGGTGATCTGGTCGAGGATCGGCGCGCTCTCCCGCCCGAATTTCTGCGCCAGCAGGGCGGCCAAGGCGTCGTATTCGGTGGCGATCTTGGTTGCAGCGGCTTCGGCGCTGGAGGTCTTGGCGCGGGCGGCGGCCAGCGCCGCTTCCGCCTCAGCCCGCGCCTTGGCCGCGTCTTCCTCGGCCTGCACGCGCGCGGCCTCGGCGGCGCTCACCGCCTCGCGCGCGGCGACAAGTGCTGCCTCGGCGGAAACACGCTCGGCCTCGGCGGCTTCCACCCGCTCCGCCGGGATCAGCGTGGCGGCGATCTTCTGGTACTCGGCCTCGGCCTCGGCGGCGCGCTGGGCCAGGCGGCGGGCCCGGCCCTCGGCTTCGGTCAGGGCGCGGCGGGCGGCTTCGGCCTCGGCGGCGATGCGCGCGGCGTCCTCGGTGGCGCGGTTGGCCTCGGCCTCGGCGGCGCGCAGGGCTTCCAGCGCCGCATCCTCGGCGCGTCCGGCTTCTTCCAGCTCGGCCGGGGCGGAGACGGTCTCCCCCGCCAGCCGCCGCTGTTCTTCTTCCAGCCGCGTGGTGGCGGCCTGGGCATCGGCCACCAGCTTGGCGGCATGGGCATGGTCACGGGTGAGTGCTTCCAACCGGGTCTTGGCCTCGGTCAGCGTGGCGCGGGCGCGGGTCTCGGCCTCGCCCATCTGCTCGGCGGCGATGCGCGCGCGCTCCAGCGCCGTGCGGGCCTGGGCCTCGGAATCGCGCAGCGGGGGCAGGGCGGTTTCGGCCTCGGCGGCGCGGGTCTCGGCAGCACCGGCTTCGGCGGCGGCGGCGGCCACTTGCGCTTCGGCAGCGGCGAAGGCGGCCTCGGCCTTCTCCCGCGCCAGCACGGCCAGCGCGCTCTGGATGGAGAGCAGCTCGGCCTCGGCCTGACGGATATTGCCGGAAAGATTCTTGTAGCGTGTCGCCTGGCGCGCCTGCTTCTTCAGCTCGGCCAGCCGGGCCTCGATCTGGCCCTTCAGGTCGTCGGCGCGCAGCAGGTTCTGCTCGGCGCCTTTCAGCTTCAGCTCAGCCTCGTGCCGGCGGGCATGCAGCCCGGTGATGCCGGCGGCCTCCTCCAGCAGCGCCCGGCGCTCATCGGGGCGGGCACTCACCAGCGCGCCGACGCGCCCCTGGGAGATCATGGCCGAGGCGCGCGCGCCGGAGGCGAGGTCGGCGAACAGGGTCTGCACATCGCGCGCCCGGGCCTCCTTGCCGTTGACGCGGTAGGCGGAGCCTGCCCCGCGCTCGATCTTGCGGGAGATTTCCAGGTCCGGGGCCTCGTGGAAGGGCGGCGGGGCCAACCCTTGCGTCTCCTCCAGCGTCAGCGTCACCTCGGCGAGGTTGCGCGCCGAGCGCCCGGAGGTACCGGCGAAGATCACGTCCTCCATCTCGGTGCCGCGCATGTTGCGGGCATTGGCCTCGCCCATCGCCCAGCGCAGCGCCTCGATGACGTTGGACTTGCCGCACCCGTTCGGCCCGACCACGCCGGTCAGCCCGGGCAGTATCTCCACCGTCGTGGGATCGGCGAAGCTCTTGAACCCGGCGATGCGCAGGCGGGCGAAACGGGCGGGCATGGCGGATTACCCCTTGGCGGCGGCAGCCACGGTGGCGGCGAAGTCGTCGTATTCCATCGCGCCGGGGTAGGTCTTGCCGTTGATGATGAAGGTGGGGGTGGCGCTGATGTTGTACATCTTCTCCGCCATTTGCTGCCCGTTCAGGATGAACTGGGCCAGCTTGTCGTCGTTCCAGGCGGTATCAAAGGTCGCCTGGTCCATGCCCGCCAGCGCCGCGTATTTGAAGATCGAGGCGTGGTAGTCCTCGTTCGGCTGGAAGGCCCAGTCATCCTGGCTGGCGAACAGCGCCTCGATGAACGCATAATACTGCGCCTCCGGCAGATAACGCGACACCTGCGCCGCCTTCAGCGCCACCTGGTCGAGCGGGAAGTCGTGATAGATGATCTGCAGCTTGCCGGTGTCCACGAGGTTCGGCTTCACCTGCGGCATCGTCACCGTGGCGAAATGCGCGCAATGGGTGCAGGTAAGGGAGAAATACTCATGCGCCGTGACGGGCGCCTTGGGCGAGCCGATGGAGCGCTGCGAGAAGGGCGTGGAGGCGGGAGTGGCAGGCTGGCTGGCCGAGGACGCCAGGGCCGGCGAGGCCAGAACCGATGTGCCCACTAGGGCTAGTGCTGAACGGCGCGTAATCTGCATGTTTTCTCCTATATATAGTGTAGTCAGGTTTTGCAGGCGGAGTCTAACGGGGATTCCGAGTTATCCACGGCTTTTTAGGCCCCGGTAGAGCCGGGCCAGGGCTTCGCCCAGGGGGCCGTCCGGCAGGTCGGGCGGCAGGGGCAGATTCCGCGGGGGCTGGCGCGGGGGCGGAGGGGGTGTTGGTAGGCGCGGCGATTGCTGCACGAAGCGCAGGCGCTCGACGGTGGCGTGACCCAGCGCCAGGTTCAGCCGGGCGATGATCTGCGACTCGAGCATTTGCAGCTCCATCGCCGTGGGGCCGGTGCAGCCCAAAGTGAGCGTGCCGCCCGCGAATTTCACCGGCAGGGCACGGCCAGCCAACTCCGGCCCGGCGAGTTGCGGCCAGTCCGCCAGCAGTTGTGCGGCGGCGGGGGCGCGGCGGCGGAAGATGGGGCGGGTGATGGGCGCGACGAGTGCCGCGATGCCGCGCGGCGAGAAGTTGCGCGGTGGCTCCGCCATCGGCACAACTGGTGTCTGTGCGATCCGCTTCTTCTTCTCCCCCGGCACGGCAACTCCTCTCCTGGTACGCGCAACACCGCCGCCATCTGCCCTGGCGCGCCGCCCCGGGCGAGGCGGCAGACCCTTACCATGTCTGGCTCTCCGAGATCATGCTGCAACAGACCGTGGTGGCCACGGTGCGCCCCTATTACGCTAAATTTCTGGCGGCGTATCCGCGCGTGGAGGATTTGGCAGCGGCCAGCGTGGATGAGGTGTGCGGGCACTGGGCCGGGCTCGGCTACTACGCGCGGGCGCGCAATTTGCATAAATGCGCGCAAGGCGTAGCGGCGCTGGGGGGCTTCCCCCGCAGCATAGAGGGGCTGCGCGCCTTGCCGGGAATCGGCCCGTACACGGCCAATGCCGTGGGCGCCATCGCGTTTGGCCTGCCGGTGCTGCCGGTGGATGGCAATGTGGAGCGCGTCGCCGCGCGCATTTTCGCCATCGCCACGCCATTGCCCGCGGGCAAGCCGGAGATCGCCGCGGCGGCGCAGGCCTTCATCGCCGACAAGGCCGCCCAGGCAGCACCTGGGGATTTCGCTCAGGCGCTGTTCGATCTCGGGGCCACCATCTGCACGCCGAAAAGCCCGGATTGCCCGCGCTGCCCCTGGCGGGCGCATTGCCGCGCGCATGAAGCGGGCATTGCCGCGAGCCTGCCCGCAAGGGCGAAAAAGCCCGAGCGCCCGCGCCGGACAGGCACGGCTTATGTGCTGCTTGATGCCGATAACAACGTGCTGCTGCTGCGCCGGCCGCCCACGGGGCTGCTCGGCGGCATGCTGGCTTTGCCCGAGTCGCCCCCGGTGAAGGCCGCCTGGCGCGATGCCGGGACGGTGGAGCATGTGTTCACCCATTTCACCCTGACGCTGAGCGTGCAGGCCGTGCGGCGCGCCCGTCTGCCGCAAGACGCGCTCTCCGCCCCCGCCGCCACAGCGCAATTGCCAAGTGTGATGCGCAAGGCGCTTGACGCCGGGTGCCGCGCGCTCAACCTTGGAGGCAATGATAAGTGATCCGCATGATGGCATCCTGGCCATCGACACGCATGTAGACATCCCCTGGCCGCCCGGCCCTTCGGTGTTCGAGGACGGCCCGCGCTGCGTGGACCTGCCGAAGATGCGCCGGGGCCGCATCGCCGCCACCTGCTTCGTGGCGTTTGTGCCGCAGGGGCGGCGCGACGCCGAGGGGCATGCAGCCGCCACCGCCCGCGCCCGCGCCATGCTGGACGATATCGCCGCGATGGCCCCGGCGGATGGTTCGGGCGGCATGCTCGCCACCACGGCGGACGCGATCGAGGCCGCCTTCGCCGCCGGGAAGCCGGGCATCATCCCGGTCATCGAGAACGGTTACGCCGTGGGCACGGAACTCGCCAATCTCGACGATTTCGCCGCGCGCGGGGTGCGCTACATCACGCTTACCCATAACGGCCATAACGCCATCGCCGATGCCGCCATTCCGCTGCCCAGCCTCGACGATCCGCCGGCGCTTTATGGCGGACTCTCGGATTTTGGGCAGTCCGTGGTGGACCGGATGAACGAACTGGGCATTTTGGTCGATATCTCCCACACCGCCAAGACCACCATGCTGCAGGCGGTGGAGCGTTCGCGCGTGCCGGTGCTCGCCTCGCATTCCTGCGTGCGCGCGCTCTGCGACCACAAGCGCAATCTGGACGACGAGCAGCTCGACGCGCTGGGCGCCACGGGCGGGCTGATCCAGATCACCATCGTCTCGTCCTTCCTGCGGCCCAAGGCGCGCACCGGGGATGTGTCGGTGGCCGACATCGCCGACCATGTGGACTACGTGGTCAACCGCATCGGCATCGACCATGTCGGCATCGGCACGGATTTCGACGGCGGCGGCGAGGTGCGGGACTTCCGCAACGCCGCACAGGCACCGGTGCTCACCGCCGAGTTGGCGCGGCGCGGCTATGGGCATGAGGAGCTGCAAAAAATCTGGGGCGGCAATTTCCTGCGCCTGCTGCGCCAGGCGGAGGCGTTCGCCCGCTAACTTATTGATAAGAGGCTGCTTCGGAAGTCGCTCTGGCGTGGTGGATAGCCGTGTTTTTCGAGCACTGGAGCGGAGCGTACACGACGTACGTGAGCACCAGCGCGCGGAAATACGCGGGTAGGCGACCGCCAGAGTAGACTTATGAAGCTGCCTTTACTCCTGCTTGGCCTTCCGCCGGTGGGTGAGGCTCTCGACCAACACCCCGGCGATGGCGGCGGCGACATCGGCCAGCGGGCTGGGCTCGCGCCGCCGTCGTCGCCCAAGGAGCAAGCTGCCGCAGAGGCTGACGGCGAGGGCGAACAGCAGCAGCGCCCCGCCAGTGATGGCGGCCGCGGCGGCATCGCCGAAATGTTGTGCGAGCCAGATGCAGAACCCGGCCACAAGGAAAGCCAGCCCCGCGAGGACGAGGCAGAGCGACACGGTGGCGAGGGCGCACCAAAGGGCGGCATGCTTGGCCATCCGGCCGGCGCAGCGGGCTAAGGACATGCTTAGTGGCGGCGCAGCAGGCGCGCGGCGAGCAGCCCGATGCCGAAGGCGATGGCGACGCTGGTGATCGGCCGGGCGCTGACCTCGTGCTCCAGCCTGCACATGGCGTCCTTGCCCGAGTCCTTAAGCTTGCCCGCCAGATCTTCCAGATCCTCCTCCAGCGAGTCGACGCGCGAGGACAGCCCCACGCTATCCAGATAGGCGGTGATGCGGTCCAGCGCGGCGTGGGCGTTGTCGCTCAGTCGCTCACGGATTCCGGCCATTTCGGCCCGGATATGCTCGAATTCCTGTTTCAAGTACTCGATATCGATGCGGTGTTCCGGCTTGCTCTGCGGCTCGCTCATGCTCCAGTCTCCTGCGACAAGATTGGCGTATACCGACACTATAAGCATTTCGGTGCCGTTACGCTATCATTGCACGTCTCGTGGGGGTGGTCTTGCATGCAAAATTGGATGAATCTGTGCGGCGTTGCGGCGGTGCTGGCGGGCGGTATCCTCGCCGCCCCGGCGGCGCGGGCGCAGGCCGGGCCTTTTCCCGGCGCGCCGAACTCGCTTGCGCCGCTGGTCTCGGCGGTGGCGCCGAGCGTGGTCGGCATCGCGGTCACAGAGGCTTCAGGCCAAGCCGCCAAGGCCCCGGCCACCTCTGGGGGCGCGCATCAGCCGCAGCTTTCGGAGGCGGCCGGCTCGGGCTTCATCATCAGCCCGGACGGGATGATCGTCACCAACGACCATGTCATCGCCGGGGCGGAGCACATTACCGTGACGCTGGATAACGGCACGCGCTACACCGCCCGGCTGGTCGGCGCGGATGACCTGACCGATATCGCGATCATTAAAATATCTTCATCTTCGCCGCTGCACCCGGCCCGCTGGGGGAATTCCGCCAAGGTGCGGGTGGGGGATTGGGCGCTGGCGGCGGGCAACCCCTTCGCGCTGGGGAATTCCTTCACCCTGGGCATCGTCTCCGCCGAGGGGCGGAATGTGGGCGACGGCCCGTTCACGCATTTCCTGCAGCTCGACGCGCCGATCAATCCGGGCAATTCCGGCGGTCCGTCCTTCAACATGGCGGGTGAGGTGATCGGCATAAATTCAGCAATTGTCTCGCCTTCCGGCGGGTCGGTCGGGGTTGCCTTTGCCATCCCGAGCAACAGCGCGGCCCCGATTGTGGCGACGCTGATCGCCCATGGCGCGGTGGCGCGCGGCTGGCTCGGGGTTTCGGTGGCGGATGCGCCGGGCGGCGCGCTGGTCAGCGCCATTGAGCCGGGCGGCCCGGCAGATAAAGCGGGACTGACGCCGGGAGATGTGGTAATCTCAGTTAACAATGAAGTCATTTCAGATTCTTCGGGGCTGACGCGCGCCATTGCCTCCATGCCACCGGGCAGTAAGGTAATGCTTGGGGTGAACAGTAATGGTCACGTTTCGCATTTGCAGGTCGTGGTTGGCCGCCGGCCGGCCCAGCTAGGGGAATAAATAAAAATGCGCATACTTGTCGTTGAGGACGACAAAGACGTAGCCGGTTTCGTTGTCAAAGGCCTGCGCGAGGCCGGTCACGCCGTGGAATATGCCGATAACGGCCGCGATGGGTTATTCCTCGCGGCGTCTGAGAATTTCGACGCGATCATCCTCGACCGCATGCTGCCGGGGGGGATTGACGGTCTTCGCTTGCTGGAAACATTGCGGGCTCAGGATAATACCACGCCCGTAGTGTTTTTGTCGGCGCTGACCCAGGTGGATGACCGGGTGCGCGGGCTGAAGGCCGGAGGTGACGACTACCTGACCAAGCCCTTCGCCTTCGCCGAGCTGCTGGCCCGGGTGGAGGCGATGGCCCGGCGCGGCAAGGGCGACGGCCCGGCGACCCGCCTGATGGTGGGCGACCTGGAGATGGATCTGCTGTCGCGCAGCGTGCGCCGCGGGGCGCAGAAGATCGACCTGCAGCCGCGCGAGTTCCGCCTGCTGGAATATCTGATGCGCCATGCCGGCCAGGTGGTGACGCGCACGATGCTGCTCGAAGGCGTGTGGGACTACCATTTCGACCCGCAAACCAACGTGATCGACGTGCATATCTCCCGCCTGCGGCAGAAGATAGACAAGCCATTCGACCAGCCGCTGCTGCATACCGTGCGCAACGCCGGCTACATGCTGCGCGCCGAGGAGGCGTAGCCCCGAACGCCGCATGGATGTGCCCCAGCCCCGGACGCCAGACACAAGGCGAATGCAGGACACGCCCCGGGCGGAAAACGGGGCGGGGCGGCGCTCACAACCGCTGATCCGCTCGGCCGGAATCCGCTTCGCCCTCGGTTACGGCGTTGTCTTCGTCCTGGCGGCCTTCGTGCTCGCCTTCTCGCTGTGGCGCTCCACGGCCGACGTGTTGCAGCAGCAGGTGCAGAGTTCCATCCATGACGATGTCACCCTGCTTGCCGAACATGACCAGCTCGGCGGCGCGCAGTCGGTAGCCGCGGCCCTGCGGGAGCGTCTCGCCAACCAGGAGAACGCCGACGGGATCTATCTGCTGGTTGATGCCGCCGGCAACCGGATGGCCGGCAATCTGGAGCAATGGCCCGTCGGGCTGACGCAGATGGACACCTGGTACCAGCTGCCGGTGAACCGGCGCGGCGAGGCCTCGGTGGCACTGCTGCGCGCCATGCAGCTGCCGACCGGCGAGAAGCTGCTGGTGGGCCGCGATGTGCGCGCCCTGATCGGCCTGCGCGACACGCTGCGCGACGCCATGATCGGCGCCGCCAGCCTCATCGTGGTGCTGGGGCTGCTCAGCACCTTGCTTATCCGCGCCCTGTTCCGGGGGGTGGTCCGCGACATCTCGGCCACGACCCGCGCCATCGCCCGGGGCGATCTCTCACGCCGCGTGCCGCGCACCGGCAAGGGCGACGAGTTCGACGAGCTGGCCGGGCTGATCAACGACATGCTGGACCGCATCTCCCGGCTGATGGATGGGGTGCGGCAGGTCTCCAACGCCATTGCGCATGACCTGCGCACGCCGATCACCCGTGCCCGGGCGCGGCTGGAGGATGCGGCTGCCCATGCGCGGTCGCCCGAGGCGGTGCAGAATGCGATCGAGCGCGCGACCCAGGATCTCGACGGCATTGTCCGGGTGTTCGAGGCATTGCTGCGCATCGCGGAGATCGAGGCCGGCGCCCGCCGCGCGGCCTTCTTCACGGTGGATCTCTCGCCCATGCTGCGCGACATGGATGAGCTCTACCACGCCGTGGCCGAAGAGCGGGGCTTGCACCTGCAAACCAACATCACCGCCCAGCTGCCAGTGTTCGGCGACAGGGAGCTGGTGCAGCAGGCCGTGGCGAATCTGCTCGACAATGCGCTGAAATTCTCCCCCGCGGGCGCGGTCATCCGGCTATCCGCCGTACTCGATGAAAGTATGGTGGAAATCAGCGTCGCCGATGGCGGCCCGGGGATCGCCGAGCCGGATCGCGCCCGCGCCACCGAGCGCTTCTTCCGCGCCGAAACCGCCCGCAACACCGAGGGCTCCGGGCTTGGCCTGGCGCTGGTGGCCGCCGTGGCGCAGCTGCATAACGGCACGCTGGAGCTGCTGGACAATAAACCAGGCCTGTGCGCGGTGCTTCGCATTCCGGCACAGCCCGCCGCGGCATAAAAGCGGCGCCGGTTGCCCGGCGCCGTTGTATCGCGTGGTGTGCGGCGAGGCTTCAGGCCTTGATCACCGCCGCCGCCGTCTCCAGGTCGCGCTCGATGCCGTCCAGCACCTGCGGGGAGCGCCGCTTGACGAAGCTGAACCAGGCGAAGCCGATCAGCAGGTAGGCCGCAAAGGCGTAGGGGAAGTAGTTGTACGGCGCCGCCGGCACCGGATACACGCTGCCGCCCAGGGCAAACAGCATGAATACCACGCCCAGCCCGCCGATCACCACGTCGCCCGCCTTCAGCTCGCCCGTGCGCTTGAGGAACACAGGTGCTGCGATGGAGCAGAGCAGATAGACGATGATGAAGCCGTAGGATGCCAGCGTGCCGTACCAGCCATAGGTGTTGGTCTCGGCCTGGCTGGCGAAGACGGCGCAGACAGCGAAGTTCAGCACCACGCCGGCGGTGAGCGCCACGAACGGGGTCTTGTGGGTCTTGTGCACCAGGCCCATCGAGTTGTGCACGAACTGATAGCGGCCCAGCGAGAACAGCATGCGGCCGAAGGCGTTCAGCGAGGCCAGGGCGCAGGCGAAGGACGAGACGGTGGCGCCAAAATACACCGGGGCGGTCATCCATTTGCCGATGTGGCCGGCGATGTCGCCGATCGGGGCCGAGGAGCTGCCCAGAGCCGAGCCGTCGTCGCCGAAGCCCTGGGTGATGGCATAGGAGCAGATGACGAAGAACAGGCCGGAGGAGATCGCAGTCCAGATGATCGCCTTGGGGATGGTGGTGTGCGGGTCCTTGGTCTCCTTGCCCAGCGAGGCGGCGGACTCGAAGCCCACGAACGAGAAGATGCCGAACACGATGGCCTGGGTGATGCCGCCGAAGCCGGCGCCCTTGAGGCTGAGCTGCTTGGTATCCGGCGCGAAGCTGAAATGCGAGAGGGTGACGATGATCACCGCCAGGATGATGGTCATCGAGATCGCCTCCAGTGTGAGGCCGATGCGCGAGGAGACGCGCACGTCGCGCGTCGCGAACACCCACACCAGCGCCGAGATGATCGCGTACATCAGCACGTTGGGGATGGCGAGCGTGATGCCCAGCGAGGAGAAGAAGGTCTTCACGAAGATGGAGGTGGCGACGGTGAGCGCCATGGCGGTGAAGAGATAGGCCGCCAGCATGGCCCAGCCCGCGAGCACGCCCCACACGGGGCCCAGGCTGCGCGAGACATAGATGAAGAACGAGCCCGCCGCCGGAATGCGCCCGGCGAGCTTGGAGATGTTCAGCGCCACGATAAACAGCGCCACCGTGCACAGCACGAACACGAACCAGGACGCCGTGCCCGCCATGCTGGCAACGACCGCGACCGAGAGCGCCGGCGTGAGCGTGGGCGAGACATTGGCCACGGATTGGCCAAGCGCCTCGAAAAACGACAGACTATCCTTGCGTAACTCAGACATGAAACCTCCCCGTGGCTTGCGGAAAAACCACCGAGGACCGGCACAGTTAACCCTGAACGCCGCCGGCACGTTACGGCTCCGGCGCTATATGATTTCTTTTAGCGCAAAAAAAGTTCTTTGCAAGCACGTTTTGGGGTGTTGCGCCGGGCGGTTACGCGCCGATCTTGTCCTCCGCGCCGATGCCCAGCTGCTTGAGCTTGCGGTGCAGGGCGCTGCGCTCCATGCCGACGAAATTCGCCGTGCGCGAGATGTTGCCGCCGAAGCGCAGGAGTTGCGCCTGGAGGTACTGCGTCTCGAACACGTCTCGCGCCTCGCGCAGCGGCAGGGAGAGCACGTCCGCCTCCGGGTCGATGGCCAAGGCCTGCGGCGCATGGGCGGAGAGCTCGGTCGGCAGATGTTCGGCATGGAACTGCTCGCCCGGCTCGTTCGAGCGCATGATCATCAGCCAGTCCATGATGTTGCGCAGCTGGCGGACATTGCCCGGCCAGTCATGTGCCTGCAGCGCGGCCACGGCGTCAGATGCCAGGGAGCGCGGCGGCAGGCCGGAGATTTCCGCCGCGTGCCTGAGGAAGCTCTCGGCCAGGGTGGGGATGTCCTCGCGCCGTTCCCGCAACGCTGGCACGCGCAGCGGGACCACGGCGAGGCGGTAATACAGATCCTCGCGGAACTGCCCGGCGGCGATTTTCGTCTGCACATCCCGCGCCGTGGTGGCCAGCACGCGGATATCCACCTTCACCCGCGCGGTGCCGCCGACGCGCTCGAAGCTCTGGTCCTGCAGCACGCGGGCGATCTTGCCTTGCGTTTCCAGCGGCAGCTCGGAGACTTCATCGAGCAGCAGCGTGCCGCCATGGGCGCGCTCCAGCACGCCGAGCTTGCGCGGGGTGCCCGGCCCTTCCGCGCCAGGCTCCACGCCGAACAGCTCGGTCTCGAAGCGTTCGGGCGCCAGAATGGCGCAGTTCAGCGCCACGAAGGGGCCGTCCGCGCGGCGGGACTTGGCGTGGATCATGCGCGCCACCGTTTCCTTGCCAGCACCGGGCGGGCCGGAGATGAGCACGCGCGAGCCGGTGGAGGCGACCTTCTCGATGGCTGAGCGCAGCGAGGCGATGCCATTGCCCTCGCCGATCAGGTTGCTCTCGCCACCCATGCGCAGGCGCTTCAGCTCCTCGTTCTCCTGGGTCAGCTTCGCCGCTTCCAGCGCGCGCTTGACCACCAGCAGCAGCCGGTCGGAGTTGAAAGGCTTCTCGATGAAATCGTACGCGCCACGCTGGATGGCGGCGACGGCGGTCTCGATGGTGCCATGGCCGGAGATCATCACCACCGGCACGCGCGGCTCCTCCTGGTGCAGCGCTTCCAGAATGCCGATGCCGTCCAGCTTCGAGCCCTGCAGCCAGACGTCGAGAATCACGAGATTCGGGCGGCGCGCGCGGAAGGCGGCCAGCGCCTCGTCGGAAGTTCCGGCGCTGCGGGCCTCGTAGCCTTCGTCGCGCAGAATCGCTTCGACCAGCATCCGGATATCCGGCTCGTCATCCACGATGAGTATCTCGGTCATCCCGCTGGCAACTCCCTCACATCATCCATCGCCGCAGTTTCGGCCAGCGCTGGCAGGCTCAACGACACTTCCGCGCCCACGCCGCCAGGGGCCGGTTTCAGTTCCAGCCGCCCACCATGGTCCTCCATGATCTTGGCGACAATGGCAAGGCCAAGCCCGGTGCCTTTGGGCTTGTGCGTCACATAGGGTTCGATCAGCCGGGCGCGGTCCGTCTCCGGCAGGCCGATACCGTCATCGGTCACGCTGAGCACCGCCATGCCGCCCTGCGCGGCAAGGCGCAGCGAGACGTGCTTGGCGCCCTCGCGCATGCCCACCGCATCCGCCGCGTTCTGCAGCAGGTTGGTCAGCGCCTGGCCGAGCAGGCGTCGGTCGCACACGGCGCGCAGGGGCTGGTCGATGCTCACGGCCCAGTCGATCTGCGGATGGGCGACGCGCTGCAGCACCATCGCCTCGCGGGCGATGCGCTCCAGCGATTCGGCGTGCATTACCGGTGCTGGCATGCGCGCGAAGGACGAGAACTCGTCCACCATGCGGCCGATATCGCTGACATGGCGCACGATCGTCTCGGCGCATTGGGTGAAGCTCTCGGGGTCGGAGGTGATCTCCTTGGCGAAGCGGCGCTTCAGCCGCTCGGCGGAAAGCTGGATGGGGGTGAGCGGGTTCTTGATCTCGTGCGCGATGCGCCGGGCGACATCCGCCCAGGCCGCCTTGCGCTGGGCTGCCATCAATTCCGTCACATCGTCGAAGGTCACGATAAACCCATCCGGAACCCCTGAATTCATCTCCGCGCCGATCCGCACCAGCAGCGAACGCTTATGCATGGCCAGGCCGTGCTCGACCTGCGCCGTCGCCGGACGTTCGGGTGTGGCCATCACCGTGGCGATCAGCGGGGCGAATTCGGGCACCACTTCGGTCAAATTCCGGCCAATCTGCGGCACGAGATCGAGTCTCAGCAATTCCGAAGCGGCGCGGTTGGGCAGCTCGACGCGGCCCTTCTTGTCCAGGCCGATCACGCCGGCAGACACGCCGTCCAGCACCGTCTCGGTAAAGCGGCGGCGCTCGTCGAGCTGGTTGTTCACATCCAGCAATTCGCTGCGCTGGGCGGCGAGCTGCGCCGTCATGCGGTTGAAGGCGCGCGACAGCCCGGCCACCTCGTCGCCGGTCGCGGTCTCGGGCACGCGCACCGCGAGGTCGCCCTCGCGCACCTTCTCGGCGGCGCGGATCAGGTGCCCGATCGGCTTGGCGATCTGGTTGGCGATGACGAGGCCGAACCCGACCAGGGCCGAGAGCACCAGCAGCGCCAGCACCGCGATGATCAGCGCGAAGGAAACCTCCAGGCTGGCGCGGTTCTTGGACAGGCGCTGATATTCCGCCACGGCCTCCTGGGTTTTATTCACATGGTCGAGAATCGCCGGGTCGACCGGCTTCTCGATCATCAGCATCATCGGCGGGGTCATGTCGAGCTTCACCACCGCCTGCTCCACCGTGCTGCCCGGCGGGCTGACCACCGGCACCTGCCCGGTGCTGGCCTGGGCGATCGTCCGCGTATCCGGCACCGTGGCCGCCATGCCGGCGAACAGTCCGGCGGAGGCCACGATCTCGCCGTTCAGCGGCTCGAAGATTACCGCCTGGGTCAGGCCGCGCGTCGTCGCCTGGCTGACGAGGTAGGAGGCGAACTCGTCCGGGTTGCCGAAAAACACGGAGCCGCCCTGAGAGAGGTCGTTGGCCATGGCCAGGGCGTCGAGCCGGATGTCGTTATTGTGCTCCTCCAGATAGCCCTGGGCCACCTGGTTGCTTTCATCCAGCGCCGTCTGCACACGCTGGTTGAACCAGGCCTGGATGCCGAAATTGAAGAACACGGTGGCGAAGATCGCCACGACGATAGCCGGCACCGCGGCCACGCCGCCGAACAGGAACACCAGCCGCACATGCAGCCGCGCACCCGCAGCACCCCGCCGGTGCTCCAGCAGGATGCGCGTGACGCGCCCGGCCAGCACGATGATGAGCATGAGCAGCGCTGCGAAATCGGCGACGATCATCGCCACCGTCGCGCCGGAATGCACAGAGAGCTTCACCCGCCCGGCCAGGATGCCGAACGAGGCCAGCCCCAGCAGCAGTGCCGTCGACGCCACCAGCAGCGTGGAGACCCGCCCGAGCATCAGATCCACCACATAGGCCCAGCCGGAGCGCGGCGCGATGTCACTTCCGTTAGGCGTGGGGCGATCAGCCTCGGGCAAGGTGCTTCAGCCCACCCGGCGCTGCACGCCGATGCCGTGCTCGCGGATCTTCTTGCGCAGCGTGTTGCGGTTAAGCCCGAGCAGGGCGGCGGCGCGGATCTGGTTGCCGCGGGTCTCGGCCAGCGTCATGCGGATGAGCGGGCGTTCCAGCTCCGCCAAGGCGCGTTCATACAGCACGCCTTCCTCGCCGGATTCACGGATGGCCGTGAGCAGCCGGGCGATATGGCGCTCGACCACGGTGGTCATGCCGTCCGCGTCGTCGCTGACGGCGGCGGGGGCGGGTTCCTCGGCCACGGCATAATCGGCGAGTTCCTGGGCCAGGATTTCCTCGGTGATGACCGGCTGCGGCACCAGGGCGGCGAGCCGGCGGATCAGGTTTTCCAGCTCGCGCACATTGCCCGGCCAGCGATAGGCCGAGAGCAGGGCCATGGCCGCGGGGTCGATGGTTTTCGTAGGCAGCCCCTCGGCCTGGGCCTTGTTGAGGAAATGCTGGGCGAGCACGGGGATGTCGTCCGGGCGCTCACGAAGGGGAGGGAGCCGGATGGGCACGACGTTGAGGCGGTAGAACAGGTCCTCGCGGAACTGGCCGGAGCGGATCAGCGCGCGCAGGTCGCGGTGGGTGGCGGCGATGATGCGGGCATTGGCGCGGATCGGCTGGCGCCCGCCGACGGTGGTGTATTCGCCCTCCTGCAGCACGCGCAGCAGGCGGGTCTGCGCCTCGGGCGGCATGTCGCCGATCTCGTCCAGGAACAGCGTGCCGCCGCCGGCCTGCTCGAAGCGCCCGACATGCCGGTTGGTGGCGCCGGTGAAGGCGCCGCGCTCATGCCCGAACAGCTCGGACTCGATCAGCTCGCGCGGGATCGCCGCCATGTTGATGGCGACGAACGGTCCCTGGCGCCGCCGACCGTAATCGTGCAGCGCGCGCGCCACCAGCTCCTTGCCGGCGCCGGATTCGCCGTTGATCATCACCGTGAGGTCGGTGGTCGTGAGCCGGGCGATGACGCGGTAGATCTCCTGCATCGCGGGCGAGCGCCCGATCAGTGGCAGGGCGTCATCCTCGGCCGGCTCCGCGGCCTTGGCATGGGCGGCCAGCGAGATGGGCTGCTTCATCGCGCGGTCCACCACGGCGAGCAGGTCGGCCAGGTCGAAGGGCTTGGGCAGATACTCGAACGCGCCGCGCTGGGTGGCCTGCACGGCGGTGGTCAGCGTGCTTTGCGCGCTCATCACGATCACCGGCAGTTCCGGGCGGATGCGGCGGATGCGCGGGATCAGGTCCAGCCCGTTCTCGTCGGGCATGATGACATCGGTGATGACGACATCGCCCTCGCCATCCTCCACCCAGCGCCACAGCGTGGCGGCGGAGGCGGTGGCGCGCACCTGGTACCCGGCGCGGCCCAGCGCCTGGGTCAGCACGGTACGGATCGAGCGGTCATCATCGGCGACGAGAATGGTAGGCAGGGTCATGATTTTGTTCAGGTGCTTTCGTTCGGGTCTTCGTACACCGGCAGATGAATGCGGAATTCCGAGCGGCCCGGCCGGCTGTCCACGTCGATCAGCCCGCCATGGTCGGCGACGATCTTGGCGACCAGCGCCAGGCCGAGGCCCGAGCCCGCCGCCTTGGTGGAGACGAAGGGCTCGAACAGATGCCGGCGGATATCCTCGGGGATTCCGGGGCCGTTATCGCGCACGGAGACGAAAATGGGCAGGTTGGGGCGGGAGCGCCCGGCCGAGGCCGAGAGCCGCACGCCATGCTGGAAGCCGGTGGTGAGGTGGATCTCGCCATCCTGCCGGCCGGCGCCCTCGATCGCCTCGGCGCCGTTCTTGATGAGGTTGAGCAGGACCTGGATCAGCTGGTCGCGGTTGCCGAGCACATGCGGCAGCGAGGGATCGTAGCTCTCGACGAACTTGATCCGCGTGGCGAAGCCGCTGCCCGCGAGCTTGCGCACATGCTCCAGCACGCGGTGGATGTTCACGCCCTGGCGCTCCAGCTTCTTCTCGCCGAAGGTTTCCATGCGCTCCACCATGGCGCGGATGCGGTCCGCCTCGTCGCGGATCAGCACGGCGAGTTCGCGGTCCGCGGGCGGGGCGCTCATCTCCAGCAGCTGCGCGGCTCCCCGGATGCCGGAGAGCGGGTTCTTCACCTCATGCGCCAGGATCGCCGCCATGCCGGTAATGCTGCGGGCCGCGTTGCGGGCGGACATCTGCTGGTCCAGCGCCAGGGCGGCGGATTCGTCCTGCAGCGTCAGCGCCACATGGCCGGGCTTGTCGAGCATCGGCGCCGCTTGCACCGAGCAGCCGCGCCGCGTCATGCGCGGGCCCTCCAGCACCAGATTATGCTCGGCGATGGTCACCCCGGCGCGCCGGGCCCGTTCCAGCATCAGGAACACCGGATGGTCCACGGGCAGGACATCGTTGAGCGGGGTGTGCAGCAGCAGCGCCTTGGAGGCGCCAAAGAACTCCTCCGCCGCGTAGTTCACGGCGGCGAACATGTCGTTCTCGTCCAGCACCGCCACCGCGATGGGCAGGGTTTCCAGGATATGGCCGGTGTCGATGGGCGGGCGCGCCTGCGCTTTTGGCCGCTTGCCCAGGCCGAATGCCTTGCGCAGGCCGCTCATGCCGCGCAGGCCTCGGTGTATGCGCCAGCCTCGCCGCCAGCCGGGGGCATCTCGTCCTGGCGGACAAAACCCTGCTCGATCAGCGGGTCGTAGAATTCGTCGATCAGCGCTTCCACGGCGGCGCCGCTGTCCAGCCGGTTCATGGCCGCGCGGAAGGCGGCGGAGCCGCGCAGGCCATGGCTGTACCAGGCGACATGCTTGCGCGCGAGGCGCACGCCGCCCTTCTCGCCGAAATGTTCGCGGATGGCGCGGTAATGGCGCAGCAGGATCTGCTTTTGCGCCGCGAGAGAAGGGGGGGCGGTGAGTTCGCCGGTGGTCAGGTAATCGATCACCTGTTGCAGGAACCACGGGCGGCCATAGGAGCCACGGCCGATCATCACGCCATCGGCGCCAGAGCGGCGCAGCGCCTCTTCGGCCTTGTGCTCGGTGGTGATGTCGCCATTGACGATGACGGGCAGCTTCACCGCCTCCTTCACCTGGCGCACGAAATCCCAGTTCGCCACGCCCTCGTAGAATTGCTGGCGGGTGCGGCCATGCACCGTGATCATGGTGATGCCCGATTCCTCGGCGATGCGCGCCAATGTGGGGGCGTTCAGGCTGTTATGGTCCCAGCCCATGCGCATCTTCAGCGTCACCGGCACGTCCACGGCGCGGGCGGTGGCTTCCAGGATCTTGCCAGCCAGCACC
>Ga0335083_10001532_pt1 | contig 31639 bp, 24 predicted proteins | sample Lox_Sample_42_FD_206716 | JGI IMG/M metagenome (GOLD analysis project Ga0335083, IMG submission 206716) | Soil microbial communities from Loxahatchee National Wildlife Refuge, Florida, United States - Lox_Sample_4.2 | ecosystem: Environmental > Terrestrial > Soil > Wetlands | place: USA...
ATCCGCACAGTGAAGCGCTGGCCGATTGGAATGCGGCGAATGCCAAGTTCAAAAGCGTTCTTTCCAGCTCGCCCACCTTCACGGTGGCAAAAAAACTGGAATATCGCAAAGGGGCCCTGGAAGATGTGCGCAAAGCCATTGCGCTTGCGCCCGACAACCCAGACAGTTGGGCCTGGCGCAGCTTTGGCGCTAGGGCGCTGGGCATTGAAGTTCAATTGGCTAAAGCTGATGTGCCGAAAGAAACCCTCGCCAAATGGGCCGCTGAAGCACGCGGCTGGATCGACGAAGCTGTCGACATGGCTGGCAAACGGCCCGATCTAGCCGATCAAATGACCAATCTGCAGCGACAGCAGCAAGATTTGGAAAACACACTAATGGCCAAAGGCCTGCCGCGGACATAACGAGGGGTTCAAGTCCCGCCAGGTTTCATCTCGCCAGTTTTTTGCGGCGCATTCAGTTCGGGAAGCGTAAGCGGCTTGGTGTCACCCGATTTTTCTTCGCCCGCTTTGGCGTTGCCCGATTTTATTTCGAACGATTTTGCATTCACGGCGTTCGCGTCGGCCGGTTGTGGCGGAACCGCAGGCGGCACGTTGGCAGACGGCGCATTGGCGGGATTTTGGGCGGCGGCGTTGTTGTCCGCTTTCTTCGTATCGAGTTTCATGATTTGTGGCTTGTTTTGCAACTGATCGATTTCTTGCGGCGTGGCCCCGCTATCGATCAACAAATATCCGGCCCAAAAAAATGGATGCTGCGCATTGATCGGCGGGGAGTCGGGCTTTAACCTGATGCGCGGCTCGCGCTGCGGATCCAACGGCGATTGGCTCACTAATTCCACGGCCCTTTGCCAGGCTTCGTCAGCCGCGGAGAAAGGCAGCTCTTGGATGAACTGCCGCACCAAATCCAACGCGGTTTGGCCGCCGGTTCGCCAGCGGCTGATTAAAATCGTTCGCGCGCCTGTGGCCATCAAACCGGTCGTCGCCAAAAACAAATCGTTGCCGGGCGTTGTGCCGACGGTTTTCAAACCGTTTTCCGCCGCCGTGTGAAAGCTGGGAAACACGAACACATCGGTATTTTTCCAAGGCAGTTCCAGCCACGTGCTCAGCGCACCCACGTTCTTGTTGTTTTTTTCCAGCGGCACCGGCGACCAATCGTACGGACCAGATTGCGGAGTCGTGGCTGGAATATCGTCCAGCACCACCACGCCGTCCAGCATCGCTCCCACCAAAGGCGAAATGGCAGGCAACGGAGCGTGCAGCGCCACCGCATGCGTGGCTGCGTGACGGATATCGTCCAGCGCCCCGGCGGTAAAATCCGCCGACTGACTGGGATAAAGCTTGCCGGCCACCACTCCCAAATCGGGCGCGGCTTTTCGCCCGGCGCGGTCGTTCATTGCTAGCCCCACCGTCGGCGCATAACGAATCCGCATCCGCGAAATAAGCGGAGTGTTGTCCTTCGGATCGCCCATCGGCAGAATGCCAAACGGCACGTACCACATCAGACCGTCAGGAACGATAATCAGTTCCTTAAACTCGGCATTGAAGGCGGTTTTGGGGTTACTGAGCGCCGAAGCCAGCACATCTTTGGCCGCCTGCTGCCACATCTCGTCGCTGAGCTGGGCTTCTTGCAGCTCGTGATTAGCGTCGTAATTTCCAAGTGCCTTCAACAATGCCACAGTCCGCTTTTCCAACAACGCAGGGTTGTCGATTTTCCACAGCGAGCTGCGGTCGCTGGAGTAAAATCCGCCGTACATAGCATGACTGGTGGCGAAATACGTTAGCAGCAGTTTGTCGCTGCCCAGGTCATGCTGCACTTGTTTCACGCTGCGAACAGGGGGAAATACGAAGTTGGCCGGCTCGCGCCGCACGGCAATCTCGTGCAAAATGTTTTCCTGCGTAGTGGTGAGCGCGGCCAGCTCGTTGAATTTGCCGCTCAGCGCGTGTTGGGCGTCGCGCGCGTCGGCAATGACGCCGGCTTGAGTAATGTCCGCACGCAGTTGGCGAACTTTGTCGGCTGCCTCGGCATATTTGGGGTAGCGAGTCAACAATTCCTGCCGCTGCAAAGCGGCCTGTTTGTCCAGCGTTTCCGGCGGCGCTTCCAACAGCCAGCGCAACGCCAACAGCCGGCCGCCAAACGGTTGTGTGCTTAAAAAACGATGCCGCCGAGCCAGATCTGAGATCAACAATGCCCCTTGCGCCGCGGCATCGGCCGACGTGGCCTGCTGCACGGCGATTTCCAACCAATGCTCAAAAGGCAACGGATGTGGCGTCGCCATCACGGCCAAACTTTCCAACGGTTGCATCGCCCAATCGGCAGGTGTCGGATCGCGCAGCATGTCGGCGTACAGCGGCATCGCCACGTGACGATCGTACCGACCGTTTGGATTGCTCACGCACAAATTGTCAGCCTGCCCGATTTGAAACAGCCATTTCGAACCGCCGTTTTTGTACCATTGCAAAGCGTTGTTAAACGCGGTATCGCCGGAGTTGATGGCCCCGGCTTGATATTGCGTTAACGCGGTCAGGAAATACAGTTGTGAACCGATTTCGCACATTCCCATGGTGCGGCGGCCGATGGTTCCGGTTGCGTCGCCCAATAGTGCGACCGCTTGTTGGCGATCACCCCGATCGGCCAGACTTTCCGCCGCCATCAGCAAGATCGTAGCTTCCAATTCGCGGGCCTTATTCCGGGCCCAACCCTCGGCCTGCGTAAGAAGCGTATCCAACGTAGCGACATCGCCGGCCAGAAGATGCGCCAAAAACAGTTTTTTGAATCCCTCGGTAATCACCGTGGCGTCGGAATAATCGTAGCCGGTATAAGTGGCTTCCTCGAAATATCCGCCGGCAGTTTTGTAATCGCCCGTCTCCATCGACAACTGTCCCAATTGCAACAAGGCCAACCCGGTCAATGGGTGATCGAACTGTCCTTGCATCAACAGCGAACGCTTGAGCAGCGCAATGGCCTGGCCCTCTTTCCCGGCCGAGTTATAGGCTGTGGCTTGCAACGCATCGAGCCACGCTTCCGACCAATGGTTGGGCGGGCCTTGTCGCCGGCTCGTCGTGGCTAGCACCTCGTCGGTCAGCGTGTCATGGGTTACCAGCGGCCCCAAAATTTCTTGGCGGCGCAGCATTGCCAGACACGTGCAACGCACGATTTCCTGCACGTTGATCGACAAATACATGGGTGGCGAAATCACACCGCCGCCGCGCTGCAACACTGCATTCAATTGATTGGGATCAAAATTGCCGACGCCAATCGGCAGGGTTTCTGGAATGCGCGCCGGGGCAGTCCCCCGGGTGCTTTTACCCCACGGCGCGCCGCGGGAAGGGCCCGAGGAACCCAGCGTGGGTGGAAATTGCACGCGCAGCATCCAATCCGAATTGGCCATGTACAATTGCAATGCTGCATTGAAGTTTTCCAGCGCGTCGGAATAATCGCCCAACCGGTAATCGCATTCGCCCACCATTGTGTAATCGCAAATGGAATCGAGCCAGCGCGTTTGCCCGTTCCGATAGGCGCCGCGCAATTCACGGGTATACTGATCCAGCGCGGTTTTGTAATCGCCGTCGTTGAGCGAATTGAATGCAATAAAATATGTTTGCGTGGGATACGAGCGCCCGCCCCCCATCGGAACTTGGGCTGGCGCCATGATGGGAACTTGCTGTACTTGGGCCCCGGCAGGAGTCGCTCCACAAGCCAGCAATGCTAGCGAAACAATGAACAGCAATGCCGCAGCGGTTGACACGGACCGTGCATGAAACGGCACGGGAACACGCTCTCGGGCAGGCACTCGCCCGCGCGCAAAGGAAAGCATCATGTTTCGCCTCCGCATAGATTCTGTCCCGACGGCAATTCTGTCCCAATTGGCCGATCAGGCGCTAAATTCATCATACCCCGGCTCGACAGCTTCCGCGACTAGTAGCCAATTCAGCCTTTTTCACCACGGAGACACGGAGACACAGAGAAGAATTGTTAATAGGAAGCCAGGAGAGCAAAACTGATGATGGCAAGCTCTATGCGATCCTGAATTCCTGGCGTCCTAATAAAGCTACCGCTGCCTGCTCTGTGCCTCAGTGTCTCGGTCGTTCAAATCTGCGTGCTAGCAGGTCCGATTTCCCAAATCGTTCGCAAGTTGGTCGCTTGGATAGACGATAACGATTGTAACGATTTTAGAATTTGCACCCGCTGGCAGAGTACGCCTGCCGCGGCCAGCAAATCGCTGCGCTTGAGGAATCCCCGCGCGAATGCCGCAGGAGGTGGTCGATGAATTCAATGTCAACCGCTCGCTTTTGGAAACACGCCTTGTGGGCCGTGGCCCTGGCAGGCTTTTGCGGACTGACTGGCTGCATGGGCACGTACTCCGGCCAGAATTTACCCAGCGGATATTATTTAAGCTCGCAAGTGCAATACTTTCCGCCGGGCAATCAGTTCCCTTTAACTAACGAAGCTGCGGCCCAAAAGGAATATCGCGAATCGCAAGAGCAGCAACAAGGACCACCGTCAACGCTGCCGCCGCCACCGGCCCCAGTGCAACAATAACGATATTGCAGCAAGACACAAGCAAATCAAATCTGCACCAAACACGAATTGAACTGCGGCTAAACCGCCGCACGATCCCAAATTACCAGTTCACCAAGCCTTTGGCCGAAAAAGCCCCAGGCGCCGGCTCGCAACCCTCGGGCTTCGAGCCGTACAAGTTTGTCGGACGTCGGCCAGGTTGCCGGTTTTGCCATCGAGCAATCGAAGGCAATTTCAACCCGTTGCCGGCGGCAGGGGGGACGACCCCTTCGCGCTGACGTCTGATCGGCGTCGCCCTTCGCAGGGCGCCCCATCGGACGTCAGCCGCGCTGAGGGAAATCTCCAAATGACGAATGCCTAAGCTCGAATGACTAATGAAAAATGGTTGAGACTCAACCTATTTGGTCATTGGGATTTGGTCATTGGTCATTCATTCGACATTCGAAATTCGTCTTTTGCGTTCTATGGCCGACGTTGAATTCTCCACCGCCGTGCAGCAGGCCGCCAACGAATTGTTGGTGTGGGTCGGCTTTGGCACGTTGGTGGGTTTGCTGGCCAAAGCCATTATGCCGGGACGCGACCCGGGCGGGACCATCGCCACGCTGATGATGGGCATCGGCGGCACCATCATCGGCTGCGGCATTTTGTCTTACTTTTCCGACCGGCACATCTCACCGATCAGTCCGTTAGGTTTTGCCGTCGGCACGGGTGGCGCGTTTCTGCTGCTGTTTTTCTATCGCTTGATGGGCGGATATTTCTTCCGCGAAGGCGTGACCGCCCCGCCCCCTGGCACCCGTATGCCTTTCTATCGCCGCGGATATTATCGCCGCGCGCGCTACGACGATTGATGAGCGTTACGAGTCGCGTTTGAAAAGTTGATGGCTCAGCCACAAAAACGGCTTCGACTCATCTTCAGTCCGTGCCCGGCCGGCACTGCATCCGATTAGGCGACGGCCAATCTCAACCCACCACAGTGGGTTGCGGTTCTGTCGGGCTCCAACTCAACCAGCGGCGGACGATCCGCTTCAGCCGCAAGGCCTGGGCACGCAAACGGACCGGATGGAAATGCGTGTAATGGTAGGCCGGGTGCAAGCGGGTGTACCAATAGCGTTTGCACTTCAGATAGTCGGGTCCCAAGTCGAACAGTTGATCGCCGCGCTGGCAACTGTCTTCGATCATTTTACCCATCAGTACGGTGCCGGCCCCTTCCTGGACGGCCGCTGGATCGTATCCGTTGCGGACGCCATACACCCAGTTACGAAATCGATAATTGTACGCAAACGCCACGGCCTCGCCGTCCAGCAGCAGCAAATTCACGTCGACCGCGCCGGCCCGGGCGGCCGATTCGTGGGTGGCGCGCAAATATTCGCGCACTGAGTCGTGCGAGAGTGTCGTGCCGCTGTTCGAATCGGCCTGCCAACTGCGCCGCGCCAATTCCACGCAGGTGTCGTACAAATCCCAGCGTGGGTCGCCATCGCCGTGTGCTTCTCCCAGCGGACGGTAACGCAGGTATTCCAGCTTGCCGCGCTCGGTAAGCAGCCGCTCGCAGCGCCGCAGGTTGCTTCGCCAAATCGATTTGCGTCCGGCCCAATATTTTTCCCAGCCGTCTTGCAGTTCGATCTGCGCCGAAAAGTGCCACACCTGGCTTTCGAATTTGAAACCGGCCACTTGCATGGCTTGCGGAGTTTGCCCCTCGTCGACTTCGTCCGCATCAACCCAGCGCAGGTCCAATAAATCCCAATCGCGCGCCGTGTGGCGAATGTGTTGCAAACCGGCGCGCAGCGTGGCGGCAGGGTGCGGGCCAATCGGTCCATAAAAACTGCCCCACCCGGCTAGCGGATAGCCGAGCACGCGCATCGGTCCCACACGGTACGGTTCGGTCGTTACGACGAGCGGCAAAATGCCAATCGGTTCCCGATCGGCTTCGACCAGCAGCACCCGTAATCGCTCCGGCCGGACACTAGTGTGCGCCCCGCCGTCCGACAATTTTTCGGAAGTATCTGCTATGCCATAGCCGTAAAACTGCCAATAAGTTTCCAACCAATCGAGCGATTGGAAAAAGGTCGCCCCGGCGGTCGAAGCCAGCAAATCTCTCCACACCGTCCGCAAATCGGCTAGCTGCTGCGGCGAATTGATTTCTCTGACGTGTAACATTTGGCTTATGGCGTAATGATTTGCGGCAATCTGGCGGATTCTTGAAATGCCCCTTGCGATGCCGGACGGGGACCGCAAACGGCTGCTTTCTTGTATCGAAATTGCAACTGATGTGGTTTCGGGGCAACCTCGGCTGTTACGGCCCGATAAGAAAGCATAGTTTCTAAGTTGGCCCTCGGAACTGCCGCGTAGCTTGCGGGGTTCAAATAAATGGCTGAGAATTAACGGTAGGGGCGTCTCTAATTCGCAAACTGCCATGCAAAAGCCAATTTTTGGGGTGGTTGCTGTCGCGCTGGTTTTGGTGACGTTGGGCTTCTCGCTGCCGGCAGCCGAATACAATACCTCGGTCAAGCAAACGCCGCTGATCAATTGGACGGGCAAGCCCGACCCGTTTTCGATCAGCAAAGACGCACCGGCGGCGCTGGCCAAGGAAATCGACAGATCGCTCACGGAAGATTTGGCCGCCGCCGACGATAGCAACAAAGTCATGACGTTCAGTCAACGCGCCGGCGACGAAGTTTTTCTGCGGCGCGTGTATCTGGACTTTATCGGACGCAATCCCACGCCGGACGAAGTAACGGCCTTCGTCCTCGATCCCACGGCCGATAAGCGCGACAAAGTAATTGTCAAGCTCCTGGATGATCCGCGCTTCGGTGAAAACTGGGGCCACTACTGGCGCGACGTGATGATGTATCGCCGCACCGACGAACGCGCTCTATTGGCCCAGCCGGCGCTCACTGACTATCTGACCGAGCAATTCAACAAGAATACGCCCTGGGACGAAATCGCTCGTTCCTTTATGACGGCCACCGGCGATGTCCGCGAGAACGGCGCCACCGGCCTCATCATGGCGCAAAACGGCAATACCAGCGACATCACGTCCGAAGTGTCGCGCATCTTTCTGGGCATCCAAGTTCAATGCGCAAATTGCCACGATCATAAAACCGACCGCTGGAAGCGCAACCAATTTCATGAGCTGGCGGCCTTCTTCCCGCGCATTGCGTTGAGGCCGGTGAAGTTGGACGACGAAAAGCGCAGCTTCGAAGTTGCCAGCAATGACCGGCCCTTCAAAATCACCAATCCAAAAGCGGCCAATCGGCCCGTCGGCAGTCCTGAGCATTACATGCCCGACTTGAAACATCCGGAATCGGAAGGGACCAAAATGCAGCCGGTGTTCTTTCTCACTGGCCAAAAACTTCCCTTCGGCACTCCGGATGCCGAGCGCCGCGAAACCATTGCCAAATGGATCACCGCGCCCACCGACGAGTGGTTTGCCAAAGCCTTCGTCAACCGCATTTGGGGCGAATTGGTGGGCGAAGGTTTATATGAGCCGATCGACGACATTGGGCCCGACCGCACTTGCACGGCCCCCAAAACCATGGATATTTTGGGCCACGAATTTGCCGACAGCGGATTCGACATCAAGCGATTGTTCCACATTATCGCCGATACCGATGCCTATCAGCGCGACAGCCGTTCGCGGCGGCTCCCCACCGATATGCCATTTGCCGCGAATTGTCCGGAACGCTTGCGCGGCGACGAAGTGTACGATGCACTCGTATCGGCGCTAGGAATCAACGACGATTTGCCGATGCTGCGCCTGGCGGCCACCGGAGGCGCTGGCGCGGGCGGAAAAGCTGCCGCCCTGCTCCGCTCGCCGCGAAATCAATTCGACCAGATCTTCGGCTTCGACCCCAGCGTGCCTAAAGACGAAGTCACAGGCTCCATTCCGCAAGCCCTGCTGATGATGAACGGCCCGCAAATCAATCGGGCCATTAACGGCTACCGCCCCGGCACCGGCCTGGGCCAATTGCTTTCGTCCACCACGGACGACGAGGCGGTCGCCACGGAGTTGTATTTGCGCTGCCTGGGCCGCGAACCGAACAAGACCGAATTGCAAACGTGCCTGACGCACGTCAAACAAAGTAAAAACCGCGCCGCAGGTTTTGAAGACGTCCTGTGGGCGCTGATCAACTCCACGGAATTTTTACAGAGAAAGTGAGAGAAAGTGTCTGATGATTAGGTGTCTAGTGTCTGGCGTCTAGTGCCTGGTAAGAAGAAATTCAACCCGGCTCCGGCACCATACCACCAGACACCATACCACCAGACACCCAAGCAGCCATGTCCATCCAACTTTGCCACTGCGTCACCGCCAAAGCACATAAACAGGGCGCCTTCGGCCGCCGCGATTTTTTGAAAGGCATTTCCGCTTCGGCGCTGGCCGGCGGATTAGCCGGCGGCTTATTGCACTGGACCGATTTGGTCACCGCCCAGGCCGCCGATTTGCGCAGCCGCGGAATGGCTTGCATTTTGCTGTGGATGCAAGGCGGCCCTAGCCAGTTCGAAACATTCAGTCCCAAGCCCGGCACGGCCACCGGCGGCGAAACCAAAGCCATCTCCACCGCCGTGCCCGGAATTCAAATTGCCGCCGATTGGCCTGCAGTCGCCAAGCAGGCTGGGGACATCGCCTTCATTCGCTCGGTCAACAGCCGCGAAGGCGCGCACCCCCGGGCACAACTGCTAATGCACACCGGGTATTTGCCCGTCGCCACGGTCAAGTATCCCACGCTGGGTTCGCTCGTGGCGCACGAAATTGCCGATGCGGCCGGGCAGTTGCCATCATTCGTGCGCATTGGCGGCGGGCGCGGTAGTGGCGGCGGCGGCGGATTTTTAGGAAATGAATTCGATCCATTCGACATTGCCAACCCCAGCGCTCCGCCCACCAACACCACGGTCCAGACCGACATGTCCCGTTACAACAGCCGGCTCGATTTGCTCGGCCAGTTGGAAATCGCGGCCGGCGGCGGCAAGCTCTCGCCCGAATCGGCCGAGCACCAAAAGCTGTACCAGCGCGCCGTGAAAATGATCACCAGCCCCGACATGAAAGCCTTCGATCTGTCGAAAGAAGACGATAAAACCCGCGCCGCCTATGGCGACAGCGCGTTCGGCTCCGGCTGCTTGCTGGCCCGGCGGCTGGTCGAGTCGGGCGTAACCTTTGTCGAAGTCCACTTGGACGGCTGGGACACACACCAAGATAATTTCGCCCGGGTGTCACGGCTCGCCGAGACGGTCGACAAGCCGTTTGCCACGCTGGTGGCCGATTTGAAGCAGCGCGGCATGCTCGACAAAACTCTTGTCGTGTGGATGGGCGAATTCGGCCGCACCCCCAACATCAACGCCAACAGCGGCCGCGACCATTTCCCCAAAGCGTTTAACGTGGCCTTAGCCGGCGGCGGCATCCGCGGCGGCCAGGTCATCGGCGAAACCGACGCCACGGGCAACGAAATCAAAGACCGCCCCGTCGCCGTGAACGATCTGTTCCAAACCTTCTGCAAAAGCCTGGGCATGAAGCCCGCCAAAGAAAACATGAGCCCCATCGGCCGGCCGATCAAAGTGGTCGACGGCGGCAAACCGGTGCAGGAATTGTTTGGGTAATCCTGGCGAAAAAGCCTACCTTCTTCTAAATACCCGCTTTGCATCCTCAAGCGCCGTCGCCAATGCATCGACTTCGGCCGGTGTGTTGTAAAAATAAAAACTGGCCCGCGCGGTGGCGGTTAGGCCCAACCGTTGGTGCAGCGGCATGGCGCAGTGATGACCGGCCCGAACGGCAATGCCATGCCGATCGAGCAGTTGCGCCACGTCATGGGCATGAATGCCCTCGACCGTGAAACTGACGATGCCGGAATGGTCCGTGGTCCGTGGTCCGTGGTCAGTTGTCTCTATCCGCGGGCCGAGCAGGCGGACGTCTTTGATCGCGGACAACACTCCTACAGCTCGCTGGGTGAGCAATTGTTCGTGGCGGGCAATGTTTTTCAGTCCAATGGCGTTGAGATAATCGATCGCCGCGCCCAACCCAATCGCCTCCACAATCGGCGGCGTGCCGGCTTCGAGCTTGGCGGGCAGTTCGGCCGGCTCAAAACCGTCTTTGCGAACGCGCCGAATCATGCCGCCACCGCCGAGAAACGACGGCATGGTCTCCAGCAATTCTCGCCGGCCCCACAGCACACCCACACCGGTTGGTCCCAGCATTTTATGCCCGCTAAAGGCGACGAAATCGGCCCCCAGCGCTTGAACATCGAGCGGCAAATGCGGGGCCCATTGTGCGGCGTCGACCAGGATTACCGCCCCGGCGGCATGCGCGCGCTGGGCAATTTCGGTCACAGGATTGATCGTGCCCAACACGTTCGAAACGCCGGCCACGGCCACCATTTTGGTGCGCTTGCCGAGCAGGTCGCCCAGCAAGTCAAGCCGTAGCCGACCGTCATCGCTGATCGGTAGCCACCGGACAGTCGCGCCGGTGCGGGCGGCCAATTGCTGCCAGGGGACAATATTGGAATGGTGCTCCAACTCGGTGAGCAAAATCTCGTCGCCCGTCTTCAAATTGGCGTCGCCCCAACTTCGTGCCACCAGATTGATGCTTTCGGTCGTGCCATGCGTGAAGATCACCTCTACCAGCGCCGGGGCATTAAGAAATGCGCGAATTTTTTCGCGGGCCGCCTCGTACAAATCGGTCGCTTGTTCACTCAGCCAGTGAATGCCGCGATGCACATTGGCGTAACGGGCCGCGTACACGTCCACCATGACGTCAATCACTTGGCGCGGGCGCTGGGTGCTGGCGGCGTTGTCGAGATACACAAGCTGCTTGCCATCGGGACGGCGGGCCGTGAGGATCGGAAAATCCTGCCGCAGCCGCTTCGCGTCGATGGTTTCAAGCGGTTTGGTGCTCATCCGCATTCCCGTGATTGGACGGTCGGGGTGAAAACAAGGCGCTTTGCAGCACGCGCCAACCGAGAAGACAGCATTTTTGACGATTGGGCGTCAGCCGCGCCGCAAACAAACGGAGCATATCTTCGCCGCTAAAATGCTGAATTTCTGCCAGCGACTTGCCTTCGACCGCCTGCATCAGCATCGAGGCCGCCGCCTGGCTGATGCAGCAGCCGCTGCCGTTGAACCACGCCTGGCGGACGCGATTATCGGCAATCGTCAACTCCACCCGCACTACGTCGCCGCACAACGGGTTGTCGTCTTCATGGGCATGCGTGGCCGCCGGGCAATGGCCGCAATGATAGGGCCGCTCGTAATGATCGAGAATGTGTTCCTGATATAACTCGTCTTGATCGCTGGCCATATCATAATTCTACCGCGCCACGGAACAACGACGAAGCACCGCAAATTGCCTCCCCCGACCGCGACCATGAACTAGCCAGGGCCTACAATCGGGCGAGGTCGAAGCGATCCAGGTTCATCACCTTGTTCCAGGCGGCGACGAAGTCGTGGACAAACTTTTTTTGGCCGTCGGAGCTGGCGTAAACTTCGGCCAAGGCCCGCAGTTGGGAATTTGAGCCGAACACCAGATCGACCCGCGTGGCGGTCCACTTGGGCTGGCCCGTTTTGCGATCGCGCCCTTCGAACATGTCGGCTTCTTTGGTGACCGGCCGCCATTCAGTGCCCATGTCCAAGAGATTCACGAAGAAATCGTTGGTGAGGGTTTCCGGCCGCTTGGTGAACACGCCGTGCTTCATGGCGCCGGCATTGGTATTGAGCACGCGCATGCCGCCGATGAGCACTGTCATTTCCGGCGCTGTGAGCGTCAGCAGTTGGGCCTTATCAACCAGCAGCGCTTCGGCCGGTATGGTGTATTTGCCCTTGAGGTAATTGCGGAAGCCGTCGGCAATGGGCTCCAGCACGGCGAACGATTCCACGTCGGTTTGCTCTTGCGAAGCATCCATGCGGCCTGGTGAGAAGGGAACCGTGACTTGAACATCGGCATTCTTCGCAGCCTGTTCGACGCCGGCGCACCCGGCTAGAACAATCAGATCGGCCAGCGAAATCTTCTTGCCGCCGGTTTGGGCGCCGTTGAATTCACGTTGAATTCCCTCCAAAGTTTTCAACACTTTTGCAAGTTGGGCCGGCTGATTCACTTCCCAATCTTTTTGCGGCGCCAGTCGAATGCGGGCGCCGTTTGCGCCGCCGCGCTTGTCGGAACCGCGGAATGTGGAGGCCAAAGCCCAGGCGGTCGAAACGAGTTGCGATACCGAGCAACCGGATGCGAGGATTTTGCTTTTGAGCGCCACGATGTCGCCGGCATCGATCAATTTGTGATTCACCGCGGGAATCGGATCCTGCCAAATCAGTTCTTCCTTGGGAACCTCCGGACCGAGATAACGGGCGCGGGGACCCATATCGCGGTGCGTCAACTTGAACCAGGCCCGGGCGAAGGCGTCGGCGAATTGATCGGGATGCTGCATGAACCGCCGGCAGATTTTTTCGTACGCCGGGTCAAGCCGCAGCGACAAGTCGGTGGTGAGCATCGTCGGCAGGCGTTTTTTCGACGGATCGAACGCATCGGGAATGGTCGCTTTCGCTCCTTTGGCCACCCATTGATGCGCGCCAGCCGGGCTTTTGGTCAGCTCCCATTCGTTGCCGAACAAATTCTCCAGGAAGTTGATGCTCCACTTCGTGGGCGTGGCGGTCCAGGTGACTTCCAGTCCGCTGGTGATTGCGTCGCGGCCACTGCCCGTGCCAAAGCTGTTTTTCCAGCCCAGGCCTTGCTCGTCGAGACCGGCCCCTTCGGGCTCAACCGCCACATTGGTTGCCGGGGCGGCGCCATGCGTTTTGCCGAACGAGTGGCCGCCGGCGATCAGGGCGACGGTTTCCTCGTCGTTCATGGCCATGCGCTTGAAGGTTTCGCGAATATCGACCGCGGCTTTGACCGGATCGGGATTGCCGTCGGGACCTTCGGGGTTAACGTAAATCAGCCCCATTTGCACGGCAGCCAGCGGATTTTCGAGTTCGCGAGCGCCAGAATAGCGCTGGTCGCCCAGCCATTTCTTCTCAGCGCCCCAGTAAACATCCTGATCGGGCTCCCAAACATCTTCGCGGCCGCCGGCGAAACCGAAAGTTTTGAATCCCATGGTTTCCAGCGCGACATTGCCGGTCAGAATCATCAGGTCGGCCCAGGAAATTTTGCGGCCGTACTTTTGCTTGATCGGCCACAGGAGCCGACGGGCCTTGTCCAGGCTGACATTGTCCGGCCAACTGTTCAGCGGCGCAAAGCGCTGCTGGCCGCGCCCGCCGCCGCCGCGGCCATCGCCCGTCCGGTAGGTGCCCGCACTGTGCCAGGCCATGCGAATGAACAACGGGCCGTAGTGGCCGAAATCGGCCGGCCACCAGTCTTGCGAATCGGTCATCAGCTTCGCAAGATCTTTCTTGACGGCGGCCAAGTCCAGACTGTTAAACTCTTTGGCGTAGTTGAAATCCGACTCCATGGGATTGGACTTGGAGGAATGCTGGCTTAGTAGTTCGAGCTTCAACTGGTTGGGCCACCAGTCGAGATTCGACGTGCCGCCGCCGGCAGCGTGCCTGAACGGAAATTTTGTTGCAGTGGACATGATAGATGCCTTGCGGGTGGAAGAATGCGAATCGATTTCGGCAAGTTTATGCCGGAAGCGCCTCAAGCGACAATCAAGAAGGTGAGCCCCAGAGCGGCGCTGAATTTTAACAATAATGATTATTGATAACAAGGATGCGGCAGGAGGGGCCAGCGGCTGCGGTCTGGTGTCGTGTGCGACAACAAATCGCCTGAATTCACACGCCCAGCAGCTTTGCCGTGGCCAGCCATTGCAACTCGCCCTTGCCGATGGCCATTTCCTCTTCAAAGCGGATGGCCGCGACGGCCCCTTTGCGAATGCGAATGCTGGCACTGTCGCCGCCAATCAGTCGGGCCACCAAATGCCGCACGTCGGGGTCGTGACCTACCCACGCGATTTCGTCATGATTCGCTTCTGCGGTCCATTGAACCAGCGATTCCAAGTTCGAGCCGGGGGCTAACGCATCGAGCTGCACGATGCTTGGCCGACTGGGAAATCGCTTGGCAATGATCTCCGCGGTTTGCACGCAGCGCACCAGCGGACTTGTCGCGATCATCGCCGGCGCAAAGCGCACGTCGGTCAACCGTTTCAACAATTTATTGAACCGCTTTTTACCGTCGTCGGTCAGCGGACGCAGCAAATCGTCGGGCCACTGCCCTTCGTCACGGTCTCCGGCCCACGCATGGCGAACAACGTAAAGAATCATGATGTAGGATCGAGGGGTTAGAGGCGAGAGACGAGGATGTTTGGATTGTAATTGAAGGCGGCGGGCATCTCAAATCGCCACTGTGAGACTAGCGGGCAAAAAGACTTTCACCGGCTGCGCCACAGAATGTGGTCCTCAATTGCCAATTCGCGCTGTGCGGCGGCAATTTGCTTTCTGAAGCGATGCGAATCGCTCGGATAGCCCGCCGTCGGTTTCAAACCCGGCACCCGGGCACACCAAAATTCGTTGAACGGGCGCATTGCCGCTTCACGCAAGTATTTGGAAGTCATCGAGGCCAAGGCGACGGGCAAAAAACGCTCGCCCTGGACGTAAAAGCCAATCTCCACGCGCCGCTCTTCAGGCCCGAAGCGATAACAACTGATGCCCTCTGATTCCTGCCGCACTTCAATCCACGCATCTTCAAATTGGATTTGCAACAACGGATGATAATAATCTCGCCCGCCGTGCTTGTCGCAAAACACTTGCACGCAACCCTGTGGCACTAGCGTCAATGCCTCGGCCACCAGGCCCAGCGTGATGCGCGACAAGGCGTCGGCCTTATTGCTGGCCTCGACAAGCCGATTGAATTCGTCAGGAAACACGGCGCGAGACAGCAGCCCCATCAATCGCACGCCGAGTGTTTCCAAACCGGACTTGAGCACATCGATCAGCGCCGCCAACTCTTCGCCGTCGGTCCACAGCGGCACATCGGCCGCGTAACCCAGGTGCCACGGCAATTCGTCGATGCGCGGGGCGAATTGCGGATCGAGCCAATGCCACAGCTCGCACCATTGACGCGGCATTCGACCCAACAATCCCAGCGCCGCCAGCACGCCACGCTCCAGATGTTCCAGCCCGCAGACGTTTTTGTAAATCGCTTTGGAATCGGCCCAGACAATTTTCTTTTTGCTCGCCCGCGCGACTTGCGCCGTCACATGCCGTCGCAAATGCTTGTAGAGCGCTGCGCAATCGAGGCCGTCGTCGATGTCCCACACCGTGGCGGTAATTACCAAGGGTCCAAAGTTTGGGCCGTAACCGGCTTCGTCCGTGCCGATGAGATAGGGCATTACGCGGGTTCAGGGTTCAGGGTTCAGTTTCCATACAGCGAGAGCGAGTATATCCTGATTTTGCTATGGCGCGGAGGCGGGGCACATCGGCTAGCACGCAACCGCATCGCACGTTACACTCCGGCCATGAATTGGGAAATAATTTTAGTATGCTGTGCGGCGATGGCGGCCGGAGCGGTAAATTCTGTGGCCGGCGGCGGCACGCTGCTGACATTTCCCGTGCTGACGGCCGTGCTGATGCGTAAATTCGGCGATCACAAACACGCCGACGTGGTTGCCAACCAAACCAGCACCATGGCGCTGATCCCTGGAATTTTCGCCGCCGCTTGGGGTTATCGCAGCCAGCTCAAACATTCGCGCCACTGGCTCAAGTGGTTGTTGCCGCCGAGTTTGCTGGGCGGGTTGCTCGGCGGCTGGTTGGTCGTTGGCTTTCCCGATCAATTCAGCGCGCTGGTGCCGTGGCTGATTTTGACGGCGGCCGTGCTGTTCGTGCTGCAACCGCAAATTGCCCGTTGGACCGGCATTGGCGCGCCGCATGCCGAGCCGCACGGCGGGACGCTGATCGCGATCATCGTGTTTCAATTCTTCGTGGCGATTTACGGCGGCTACTTCGGCGCCGGCATCGGCATTCTCATGCTCAGCGCGCTGGGCCTGATGGGCCTGGCCGACATTCACGTAATGAACGGTCTAAAAAATTGCTTGGCCTTTGCCATCAATATCATGGCGCTCACCGTGTTCTTGACGCGCGGAGAAATCGATTGGTCGCTGGCCGGCCCAATGATCGCCTGTTCGATGCTCGGCGGCTTTGTCGGGGCCACGCTGGCGCAGAAAATCGACAAAGTCGTCGTGCGGCGGATTATCGTCGTCATCGGCTTTTCCCTGGCGACGTATTACTTCTGGCGGCAGTTCAGTGGAAAATGACCAATGCCCAAGCACCAATGACCAATGAAAAGTAAGGATTGAAACCAACATTGATCATTGGGATTTGGTCATTAGTCATTCAAAAAAAGTCGGCCCTGGGAATCCGCAAGGAACTCCCAGGGCCGCTGTCGTTTTCCGCCTAAACGACGGTAACTCTTTGTTAAACGAGGTGCGATTGAGCCGGCGATGACATCGCCGGCATTGTATCACTCGGGCCTTACCGCACGGCCTCGTTCAGCATTTTGGAATTCGGAACACTGTGCCGATTCAGCATGCCTTCCTCTTCGGTTTCGATAATCGTCGCCACCGGACCGACTTCACGCACCGTGCCTTCCAAGCGACCCACGGTTACATGGTCGCCCGCTTGCAAGCGTTGCCGCACGTAGTACCCGGCCAAAATGCCGGCCATCGTGTCGCGGCCTCCCAAGCCCAGCGCCAGTCCGAAGCCCAAGGCCAATCCGCCGAACACGATCAGGATGGCGTAATTCAGCAACTCAAAATGAATGTGCAGTTGGTCGAACGCGGCCATGAACACCATCAGGCCCATAATGTAATAGCAGCCATTGGCCAAGTGGTCGGCATAGCTGATGCCCACGCGGTCAGCGCTGGTGGCAATCACACCCCGCAGGAAGCCGGCCACGAGCAAGCCCACCACGACCATCACCGTGGCGACCAACACGTTAGGAATGTACGCCACGACTTGACTAATCGAATCGGAAACCGAGGTGATTTTCAAAATGTTGAACCCGGCCATCAAAAACACCAGCATCAATCCCCAAAACACAATCGTGCCCACAATCGCCGGCACGTTCCGCTTGATGTTCATGTGGGTCATCGATTCCCACAATCCGCTGCGCTCGGCGGCGCGTTGCAAGCCGGCGCGTTCACACAACAGCGTAACAGCCCGAGCGACTAACTTGGCGACGAAATAGCCCGCCACCAGCACAATAATCGCGGCCAATACCCGGGGCGTGTAATCGACAATTTGGGCCCAGGCGTTTTCGAAACTGGTTTTCAAAGCGGTGCCCGCGCCATTGGCCGTTTCTGCAAGCTTGTCGCCCACATTGCCGGCGGTTTCGGTGACTTCTGCCAAAATTGCAAACATACAATCTGCTCCTTTCAGTCCGGTGGACTGAGTTGTTGGGTCGCTTCGCGCGATCAGTAAAAGAAGGTGAGTCGAGAAAAACTTAATTTCCGCAGCCTCCGTTCTGCGAAACACTTCGTGTTGAATTGAAAATTCGGTGATTGGTTCGGGGAACCGCTGCAAAGTCCGGCGTTGAACCGGCGAGTTGCCCTCTCACAGTTTGGGTTGCCGGGGAAAGTCGCGGCGTCACATGGGCCCTGGGCCTCGGTCGGTTTTGGTCGGTAGTTTTCCCGTAACTGTAAGCTGCACAACGCCTAACGCCGCTTTGACAAAATGCACAATGGCGAATCCAAATCCGCGAAACAGAAAATCGCAAATCTGTCCCACAATTAGACGGCTGTTAATCCGCCGGTGAATGGCGCGGTCAAACGCCTTGGTGGGCGGCGCCGGCGGAACCGGCAGCTCGGCAAGTTGTTCCAATAAATCGGTTGGCATGGGTAGATCCGAAGTTTGTTTTCGTCAGTGAATTACAGTTATAAATTTTGCTAAACCGCAAGCGGCGTGAAACCGCCACGATTAAGTTTCATCATTTCCGTTTTTCGTGCTATGGGGTTCGTCTGTTTTGTCGCCAAATCGCTGTTGAATTTTTTCTCGCGCGCGGCTAATCCGCATTTTGCACGCGCTAACGCTCAATCCGAAAATTTCCGCTAACTCTTCGTGGCTATAATTTTCCGCGTATTTAAGGATCAGTAGTGCTCGATCTTCTTCGCCCAATATGTCGAGCATTTGCAGCAAATCGAGCGATAATCCTTCCGTGGGCGCTGGAGTGCCGGGCGAATGGGCCTCGATGGTTTCCTCGCTGGTCACGCTTTCGCGCCGCTGTCGCCGCCCACGCCCACGCCGCAACGTTAAACAGGTGCGGACCGCAATTCCGTGTACCCAGGTGCTGTACTTAGAGCGGCCTTCAAACTTGGCGCGGTGCAAAAACAACCGCACGAAAACTTCCTGGGCGGCGTCGCTGGCGTCGTGTTCGTTGCCCAGCAAGCGATAGCAAATATGCCACACCCGCTGGCGAAATCGCTCCACCAGTTCTACAAAGGCGGGGCCGTCGGACCCTTCGCGGGCCGCTTCCGCCGCCAACTGCTCGTCGCTGAGTTGATGAACATCGATCACAATCAATCCTACGACGAGCACGTGCCCACAAGGCCTGCTCGCGGCACATCCTTGCGCCTGGTATCGATCTATGAGTTGCCGACGCGAACTATTGGCGTCACAACGACTTAGCCGCTGGACCGTGTCGCCCCGTTTGTGCCTTCGCAACCGTTTTTATGGCCTAGAGATAGGGCACGGCTTTGCCCAGACTACCAATCGAATCACAATCGGGCCGGCCGGGTCAAGAGCGATTGGCGTAGGTCCGGCTTTCGAGCCTGACAGGTCAGCCTGGAAAGGCTGACCTACGCCAGAATTCGCTACCACTTCAGGCCGAATTTATCCCCCAGCGGCGAACGCCCCAGACCGCCTTGCAGCGGCACTTTGCGCTGCTTTTTCTTCGGCGGTTCGGCGGGCGGGGCAGTGGCTGCTACAAAAGATTCGCCCGCTTCGGCATCGACTGATTTTTCTTTGGGCGGCTCCGGCGGCGGACCGAGCACTTTGATCGACAAACTAATCCGCTGATTTTCCGGATCGACCGACAGCACCTTCGCTTCTACTTGCTGTCCCTCCTGCACCACGTCGGTCACTCGATGCACACGCTTGTACGACAGCTCCGAAATGTGCACCAGCCCCTCCACGCCAGGCTCCAGTTTCACAAACGCGCCGAAATCCATGATCCGCGACACCATGCCGCTGACTTTGCTCGTCACCGGATATTTCGCCGGCACTTTGGTCCAAGGGCTTTCGAACAAATCGCGGTAGGCCAGGCTGATTTTGTGCGTGTCCGGATCGATCTTCTGAATTTTCACTTTTACTTTTTGGCCGACCGTCAGCACTTCGCTGGGATGCTTGATGCGGTCCCAGCTCATTTGGCTGACGTGAATCATCCCATCGATGCCGCCCAAATCGACAAACGCGCCAAAATCGCGAATGTTCCGCACCGTCCCATCGCGCACCTGCCCCACTTCCAATTGCGATAAAAGTTGCTGCTTGGCTTCAGCCTGCTCGCGCTCCAAAATGGCACGGCGACTGAGCACTAAATTCCGCCGCTCCTGGTTCGCTTCGACCACCACGCAGGGCCAGCTTTGGCCGACGAACTCCTCAAAATTTTCCACGCGGTAAATCGAAATCTGACCGGCTGGAATGAATCCGCGAATTTTATTCACTTCGCACTCCAAACCGCCTTTATTGTGTCCAGTAATGCGCGCTTCGACAGTGATTCCCTCTGCAATATCGGTCCAATCGCCCACTTGCACGCTGGCGCCAATCGGCGTCAGTTCGTACAAGCCGTCGTCGGCATTGAATCGGTTAACAACCACTTCGATTTGATCGCCCACATTCGGCTCTTGCGGCAGCGTGTGCAGCGTGAGTACGCCTTGATTGCGGCCCCCCAAATCGACAAACACGTTGTCGCGAAAAATACGGGCTACTGTTCCGGTCAGCCGCGCTTCGGGCTCCAACGGCTCACCAGAGGCTGTGCCCGTTGCGCCGCTTGTTTCGGCGGCAATCATTTCGTCCAGCGATTGATCGCCCAGCGCTGCTTCCAATTCCGCTTCCAACTCCGGCGAGAGGGGCGCTCGTAAATTTGGCAGTTCGACTTTCTCGGTCGGCAACGCAGGCACTTCGAACTTGGATTTCTTGGCCGCTGCTTTGCGTAGCACAACCGCGGCACTCCCCAGTTCCTCGGGCTTAAGGGGCGCCTCCGGGCGCGGAGGTTTTTTCGCCACGGGCTTGGCCGGATATTGTTCGTGAGATGGCGGACGCTCCACCGGCTGATGCTGGATGGGTTGCTGCGGCGCGCCACCGGGCGCTGCTCCTTGTCCCGGTACTGTGCGAAAGGCCACTTTGGCCCGCGGCTCAACCCGCGGCACCGCGACACCTGGCCGCTGTGTGCCAATGCGAATGCGCGGCTTGGACGATTCCGCCGAGGCATCGCCTGACGTTTCGGCAGCGGGCGCGGCGGTTTCCGGCGCAATCGCTTCAGGCGCAGGTTGCACAGGAGGTGAAGATTCAGCAGCCGAAGCCGTTTCCGTGGCGGAAGAAGAAACGCCTTCAGATTCCGGCGAAGGCGATGCAGCGTGCGGATCGGCAGTCATGGATCGACAAAATACGTGAACGGGGAAGCAACAGCAGGGGCCAGAAGCAGCCAGCCGGTATCAAACTAGTTTAACGAGCCGCCCCAGCCCGCGAAAGTGCCCGTTTTGGGCCATTGAGTATTGCGAAATCTGTCTCACAGTACCCCCGGCAGGACTCGAACCTGCAACCGCCGGATTAGAAATCCGATGCTCTATCCAGTTGAGCTACGAGGGCATAAACGCTGGCGCGCCGCTAGCCAACGCTTCCATGCTATCAATCCTAGTTCATCGGACCTCGGGCGAAAAGCGAACTTCTTCCATCGGGGTTGCCAATACGACCACCCAGAGGAGAATAGGCTAAACCATCTCCAATCATGAATTATTTCGCGCACGGTTATCGCTTTATCGAGCAGCCTTACCTGCTGGCCGGCACCGCCGTGCCTGATTGGCTCAGCGTGGCCGATCGCCGGGTGCGTACCCGCTCGGACCGGGCGCTGGAGTTTGTGAATCATGCCGATCCGCGCGTGGCGGCCGTAGCCCAAGGCATTGCGCAACATCATCACGATGATGCCTGGTTTCACGACACCCTGGTGTTCAATCAACTCTCGGGGGCGTTGAGTGTTTTGTGCTACAGTGCCCTGCCGCCGGACGAAGGTTATCGGCCTAGTTTTCTCGGCCACATTTTGGTGGAACTGCTGCTCGATGCCGCGCTGATTGCCAGCGATCCCGCCCGCTTGGACCGCTATTACACGGCCATGGAAACCGTCGATCCCCATATCGTGCAACACACCGTAAACGGCATCGCGCGAAATTCGACCGACCGGCTGACCTGGTTCATTGTGCGCTTCTGCCAGGTGCGGTTCTTGTGCGATTACGCCGACGATGCCAAACTATTGTTTCGCCTGAATCAGGTGCTGCTGCGAGTGCGGCTGACGGCTTTGCCCCATTCGTTTATTGACGTGATTGGTCAGGCGCGGCAAATGGTTACGGCCCGGGCCGGGGAATTGTTTCACCAAGCAAATTCTTGCGATCAGCGACTGGCGAGTTGAGTGCTCGTCGCCACTCGGTTGTTTCGCGATTGATTCCTGAATGTAGACACTCATCTACTCTTTTGCACCGCCGCCATGCAATTCGGCATCAACTTGCTGCTGTGGACCGATCGGCTGCACGACGACCTGCTACCCGTGCTGGAAATGCTCAAAGAGCAGGGCTGGGACGGAGTCGAAGTGCCCATTCACGATCTGACTTTGGATTACCAGGCCTGGGGTCGGCACTTGGATCATCTGGATTTGCGTCGCACCGCCTCGATGGTTCGTACCGCGGCCGACAACCCCATCAGCCCCGATCCCAAAATTCGCGCCGCTGCCGTCGAGGCCACCAAGCGCACCCTGGATTGTTGCCAGGCGCTGGGCGCGGAAATGCTGATTGGTCCCTATCACTCGGCCATCGGCGAATTCACGGGACAGCCGCGCACCAAAGACGAATGGCGCTGGGGTGTGGAATGCATGCGTCAAGTGGCCCAGCACGCCGAACAAGTGGGCGTTACGCTGGGCCTGGAATTCCTTAACCGTTTCGAGTGCTATTTTCTCAACTGTGTGGCTGACACGGTGAATTTCGTGCAAGCCGTCGACCATCCCCGCTGCCGGATGATTTTCGATACATTCCACGCCCACATTGAAGAAAAAAATCCCCTGGCCGCGCTGCGCGTCGCGGCACCGCATTTGGCGATGGTACATGTGTCCGAGAATGACCGCGGCACGCCCGGCCACGGGCAAATCGCTTGGGATGAAACTTTCAGGACGCTCAAAGAAATTGGCTTCGATGGCTGGCTGGTGGTCGAGGCGTTCGGAACAGCCCTGCCGGGCTTACAAGCCGCGACCAAAATCTGGCGGCGGATGTTCGAATCTGAAGAGCAACTAGCCCGCGATGCGCTGGCGCACTTGCGCGCCGGAATGGCCAAAAAACTTTGAAATTGAACCCGCCAGATTCGGGCAGCCTTGGGGTTCATCTTGCCTTGGCGGCATCTGCGGCGCTATAGTGCGCTATCATGCCCCATTCTTCCTCCAACCCGATGCCGCCTGAATCGGCCGGTATGTCGCTCGATCAGCTCAGCCAGGCGTTTGCTGCTATGCTGGGGCAAACGACCGATTCTCCCTTGCCTCCGCTGGTTGTCGCCGGCGATCCTGTCCTGGCGGCCGACGCAAACGAGCGGGCCGCGCAATCTGCCGCCAATAGCTCAGCACCGACCAGTGCTGATCCAACCGCTGACGATTCGTTTCCTATCAGTCCGCGGGCCATTTTGGAAGCCATGCTATTCGTCGGTCGGCCCGACAACGCTCCTTTGACCAGCGAACAAATGGCCGGCCTGATGCGCGGCGTCACCCCCGAAGAAATCGACGGTTATGTCCGTGATTTGAACGTCCATTACAAAGAGCAAGGCTGTCCTTACTCCATCGCCTCCCAAGGGACTGGCTACCGCCTGGTGTTGCAGTCCGAGTACGGGCCGTTGCGGGAGCGAATGTTGGGACGAACGCGTGCGGCCCGGCTGTCGCCGGCGGCCATCGAAGTGTTGGCCTTGATCGCCTACAACGAACCATTGACTTCGGCCGAAGTAACCCGGCTGCGAAATGCTCCCAGCGGCCATATTTTGCGCCATTTGGTCCGCCGCCGACTGTTGCGATTGGAACGGGGCGACGCCAAACCCAGCCAAGCAAAATACTTCACCACGCCCAGATTTTTGGAAGTCTTTCGACTACGCAGCCTGGAAGATTTGCCCCGCAGCGACGATTTGGCGCGGCACTAAGCCCCTCGCAAGCTTCACGGTGGCGCGGGCAGTTACGGCCCTCCACTTCCTGCTTGCAAGCACCCTCCATAAGCGTGGTTCAAATACACCCATCGAATTTATGGATTTACACTTAACTTATTGCACGACATAGCTTTGCAGATAATCAGCATCGGTCTCCATATACCGATTTCCGAAAAGCTGGTACAATCGAGTCTGTGGCTAGGCTGTTTTTTAACAGTGGGAATTCAAGGCTTGGCCGCCACGGTCAGCATGTTTTGACCGCCATTCGGGAGTGCAAACAATTTTACCTAAGTTGAAGTCGTCCTCCGGTCGCCCAAGGTGGGTTGCTGTCTAGACGGCGCGGCACTACCCGTTCCTTCTCCATAAGCACATTCGTGATTGCCACCTTTATGGTCGCGCATTGCGATTGCAAGCCGCTGGAACTAGGCGAGGAAAACTCGCGCGCGCTCCTGTCGCGGGCTTGGCCATGTCTCGCGCTGGTATATCGTTTTCCAAAACGCGGCGGGTGTTCCGCTAGTCGGGGGCAGTTGTAAACTCAATATCCGTTTATGGTCCAAATCATTCTCGTTCGACCCGGTCAAACCGATTACGATCACCAAGCCCGTATTCAAGGCATCCTCAACATTCCATTGAGCGAAGCCGGCCGGCAGGCCGCCGCTCAAACGGCTGAAAAATTGCAGCCTTATCTCCCCAAGGCCCTGTATTGTTCTCCCTCTCGCTCGGCCGAGGAAACCGCAGTCATTATTGGACAAAAGCTGGAATTGAATCCGAAATCGCTCGATCGGCTGCAAAATGTCAACTTGGGTTTGTGGCAGGGAATGCTCGTCGAAGAAGTTCGCCTCAAACAGCCCAAGGTTTACAAACAGTGGCAGGAACGTCCAGAAACCATCCAACCTCCCGATGGCGAAATGTTGGCCGCAGCGCTCAAGCGGGCGACCGAGGCAATCGAAAAGCTGGCCCGCAAGCATCGCTCAGGGACCATTGTATTGGTCATTCCGGAACCATTGGCGAGTCTGGTTCAACATCGCATCTTGGGCACGCCCTGGAGCGACTTATGGCGCGCAGCCAACGGTTGCAGCCGCATCGAAGTGATGAACGTAGATAAAGACACTCCCCTATCGTCTCCGGCCCCCGCCACGGGTGCAATGGGCACGATTAACGGCACGTCGCCAAAGGCCGTTAATGGCACGGTCGAAAGCCGCATTGATACAGCTGTCCCGGCGAAGCCGTCAACCCATACGCCCCCGATGGTCTATCGAGGCGCCACAGTCATTCCACCGCCAAGCCGCAGCCAAGGCTCAGCGGGAACGTCGCCGCGGTAAATGTTCTATTCGTGATTTGACAACGGCTTTCGGGAACCGCCATATTTCAGTTTCCCAGCCCAATCTCGGGTGACGCTCCTTGAAAATATGGCATCTAAATTAGCCAAACACCGCAAATTCGAGAGCGACACACCCTTAAAAAGCGGTTAAACTTGACTTAATGTCGTTGTTGGCTTGGCAACTGGATCAGATCGATCAAATTGGCGATCAACCAGACGTATCAGCCGCCAGGAGAAAGCGAGTTCATTCGTGGCCACGGGCAATATCGAATCTGCAGCCGGCGAACCTCCCACAGGCCGCCGCCCTAAACGCGGCGTTCCCGAAGGTCTCTGGCTGCAATGTCCCGGCTGTCAGGCCACCATCTATAAAAAAGAAGTTGAACGGCGGCTGAATGTTTGCCCCGAATGCGAATATCATCTGTACGTGCCAGCCAAGGAGCGCATCCGCCAAGTGCTCGACGAAGGCACGTTCGAGGAATGGTTCGCCGAAATACTGCCCGCCGATCCGTTGGGATTTGCCGACAAAAAACCATACGCCGAACGACTCAAGGCCGAGCAAAGACGGACCGGACTCCGCGATGCCGCCATCACCGGCACCGGCATGATTCGCGCCCGCCGCGTCGCCTTCGGCGTCACCGATTCCGCCTTCATCATGGGAAGCATGGGCTCCGTCGTGGGCGAAAAGCTCACCCGGCTCACTGAACGAGCCACCGCCGAAAAGCTGCCGCTGATCATTGTCAGCGGCTCCGGCGGCGGCGCTCGCATGCATGAGGGCATTTTATCGCTGATGCAAATGGCCAAAGTTTCCGCCGCCTTGGCCCGCTATCACGATTTGGGCGGACTGTTCATCTCCGTCCTCACTAATCCGACCATGGGCGGCGTGGCCGCCAGCTTTGCCTCGCTCGGCGATTTGGTCTTCGCCGAGCCTAAAGCCCTGATCGGCTTTGCCGGCCCGCGAACCATCAAGGCCACCATCCGTCTTGAACTGCCTAAGGGCTTCCAAACCAGCGAGTTTCTGCTGGAACACGGCTTCATCGACCGCATTGTCTCCCGCGCCGATCTCAAAACCGAAATCGCCCGCGCCATCGACTACTGCGGCAAATAGCCCCTCGGTTCGGCTCGCCCCTCTGCGATCGTTCGCCCGCCCATTACAATGCCAGCATGTCTGCTGCCGCTTCCGTCATTGACGCCGCGCAAATCGACGCCGCGCTTTCGGCGCTGAAATCTGCCCAAGTCGCCGGCCAGCTTTCCGCCAGCGCGGTCGAAAACATCCGCACTTGGCTCACCAAGCCGCACTATGCGGATTATGCGCCGCGAGTTCTTGAGCACATTCAGGCCCAACAATGGCGCGAATTGGACGACGCTTTTTGGACCGTCATTCCGTTCGGCACCGCTGGCCGTCGCGGACGGATGTACCCCATCGGCACCAATGCCATCAACGATCGCACGATGGGTGAAAGCGTGCAGGGCCTGGCGGATTACGTTTTGTCCGTAGTCCGTGGCCCGTCGTCAGTTGCTACGACCAACATCCATTCCACGGACCACGGGCAACGGACCACGGACATCTCTTGCGCCATCGCCTACGACACCCGCCACCGTTCACGGCAATTCGCCGAACTGAGCGCGGAAATCATGGTCGCCAACGGCTTCCAAGTGCTTTTCCTCGACGGCTTTCGCCCCACGCCGGAACTTTCCTTCACTGTGCGCAACCGACATTGTGCGTGCGGCATCATGATCAGCGCCAGCCACAACCCTCCGTCCGACAACGCCATCAAAGCATTCTGGTCCACCGGCGGACAATTGCGCGCGCCGCATGACGAAGGCATAATTCAATGCGTGGGCCGCGTCACAACGATCAAACGGACGTCCTTCGCCGAGGCGGTTTCCGCCGGCCGCATTCAATTCTGCCAGGCCGAAAGCGACGCGGGCTACCGCGCCGCCGTGCTGGCCCAAAGTAAGCGTGGCTCACGTGATTTAAAAATTCTCTACTCTCCCCTGCACGGTGTCGGTTTGACTTCAGTGCTGCCGATCTTGCAGGCCGACGGATTTCAAAACGTCGAAGTCTATCAGCCGCACGCCGCACCCGACGGCGATTTTCCGCATGTGCCCAATCACGTGGCCAATCCTGAGAACACAGCGGTGTTCGACACGCTGATCGAACACGCCAAAACCAGCAACGCCGACATCGTTCTCGCCAGCGATCCTGATGCCGACCGCATCGGCTGCGCCGCCCCATTAACAATCACCCCTCACTCCTCACCCCTCGTCCCTTCCTCATGGTCCACTCTTTCCGGCAATCAAATCGGCGCGCTCCTCGGCGAATTTTTGCTGCGGCGGCTGGAACAATCCGGCCAACTCACGTCGCAGCATTACGTCATCAAAACACTGGTTACCAGCGACATGATTTGCCGCGTGGCTGAAGGGTTCGGCGTTCGCGCTTATGGCGACGTACTGACAGGCTTCAAGTGGATCGGCAGCAAAATTGACGAACTCGGCCCGGATAAGTTCGTGTTCGGTTTTGAGGAGGCCCACGGTTATTTGGCCGGCACGTATGTCCGCGATAAAGATGGCGCCATCGCAGCCATGCTACTAGCCGAGCTGGCCGCCGAATGCAAAACGCATGGCCGCACGTTGCACCAGCAACTCGACATGTTGTTTTTGCAATACGGCTGCCACCAGGAAAAAAGCATCAACCACACGCTTCCCGGCGCCGACGGTTTGGCGAAAATGCAGGCTGTCATGCAGCGGCTGCGGACCAATCCGCCCCGGCAATTGGGCGGCATGAGTGTGCGGCAAGCGCGAGATTATTTGCGGCAACAAGTGCTCACGAAGGCAGAAGGCAGAAAGCAGAAAGCAGAATATGGCGGTCAGTGGTCGGTGATCAGTGGTCAGGAAACGCTGGGCGACGTGCCGCCAAGCGACTTGTTGATTTTCGATCTCGACCCGCCCGGCAATCGCGCTGCCGTACGCCCCTCCGGCACGGAACCCAAGCTGAAATTCTATCTGTTTGCCTACGAACCCCCCGAGAAATCGGCCGATTTAGTCGCCACCAAAGAACGGCTATCCGTACGATTGACGAGCATCGAGAAAAATTTGCTTGCCGCCAGCGAGTCGGACAAATGAGGAATGACCAAGTCCCAATGACCAATGAGTGTTATGCTCGCCGGCCGTTTGGTCATTGGTCATTCTCCATCCACCGGATCATTTGAAATTCACCCGAAACGCCGCCACTTCTTCGCTGGCAAATTTCTCCGGGGGGTGAATCGTGAGCCCCTCGTCCGTCTGCTCCCACTTCAACTTCTGGTCGCTGCCCAACAGCTTAATATCCGACACCGGTTTGGTTGTCGCAGCTGACAATCCCAACGCCTTCACGTTCACCTCGCCGGTCGGCAGGCCCAGGCAAAACACATACAGTGTGCCGTCTTTAGTCGTAAAGCGCAAATCGTCGGCCGTATATTTCACGCGCCCTTCATTAAACATGCCGCCGGTTACTTTCGTCGGTCCTTCGCCATACACCGTCCACGGCCGCGTGCCGAAAATTCCTTCACCATTGACATCCATCCATTTCGCCAGGCCTTGCAAAACAGCGACTTCATCGCTGTCGATCGTGCCGTCCCCCTTCACCGGAATATTCAGCAGCAAGTTGCCGTTCTTGCTCACGATGTCCACCAGCATCCGCACCACCTGGCCGACGGTCTTATACCGATGTCGCTCGAACGTGCCCCGGTCGTAGTGCCACTGGCCAATACACGTGTCGGTTTGCCACGGATCAGGTTGAATTTGGTCGCTAAACCCGCGCTCGTAATCTTCCACCAGCCCGGCACGATGTTCCGGCTTCAACTTCTTCGCATCGAGCACCGCCTCCAAATGGCCGGCGTGAGCCGACATGTTCGAATTGTAATAATGGGCCGCGATGTCCAATCCCGTCTGGCCCAGCGGCAACTCCGTGTCGTCAAAATACAGCAAATCAGGATGGTATTTATCGACCAAGTCCTGGCACCGCAAAAACCACGTGTTCACAAATTTGGGATTATCCGGCGGCGGCTCTTCCGTCCACTTGCGGTCGTGCTGATTATGCCAGTCTTGTCCTTCCTTAATCGTTTTCAGCCCCGGAGGCATCACCATGTTCGGCCCCGTGTATAACTCCTGCGGATCCAATCCTTCCCACCATTTCCCTTTCCCGTCAGCCATGGTCAAAAAACCGTCGTACGGCACGCCGGCTTTGTCCCCCTCGGCGTCGTAACCGTACGCGGTCTGAAACCAATGCCAGGCATGCGCCGAATGGTTCGTCACGCCAAACCGCAACCCATTTTCGCGGGCCACCTTAGCCCACGTGCCCACAATGTCTTTATGAGGTCCCACGCGCACCGAGTTCCACTCGTGATACTTCGAATCGTAATTGTCGAAGTTGTCGTGATGGTTTGCCAGCGCGACAAAATACTTGGCCCCCGCCGCTTTATAAAGCTGCATCAGCTTTTCGGGATCCCAATTCTCGGCGTGCCACAGGTTGTCGATGTCTTTGAAGCCAAACTCCGACGGATGTCCGTAATGCGCCACCTGATATTGATAATCTTTGTCTCCCTGAATATACATCCGGCGCGCGTACCAATCGCCTTGTTCCGGCACGCACTGCGCAGTCCAGTGCGCCCAAATGCCGAACTTGGCGTCCCGAAACCAATCCGGACAATGATAATTCTGCTCGAGCGATTCCCACGTGGGCTGAAACGGTCCAGCCGCGATGTTCCGCTCCGCCGATGTTTGAATGGCTTTGGTTAAATCGACATCGGCAGCGAATGTTGCCCAAGCGATGAGCGCGGCCAGCGCAGCGCAGACCGCGGCACAGCCGCTTCGAAAGTTCAGCCGCCGCTTCAACCAGCGCATGGGCGTCTTCCTCTGAAAGAAGTTTGATTTGCACCAAAAGGACATCCCTAACCAAACTATAAATGCTGCAACTGGCGGCCACAAGCTGCTTTCGCCGACCACGTTCATCGCGACAATTAGCGCTAAATTCTTGCTTTCGCTCCTCGCAATTTTTCCAGGTCGCTCCTAAAATGGCGGCTGCTATATTTTGCCGTGGCGCGATTCCCCAAAAAATCCACCGGAAGGATCCTTCGTGAAAACCGTTCTTACTGCCGACCAATTGCACGCCGGCGTCGATCGCCTCGGTCAGGAAATCAACCAATTCTACAACGGTCAGCCGCTCATCATTGTCGGCGTGCTCACCGGCAGCATTGTCCTCTTGGCTGATTTAATTCGCCGCCTAATCATGCCGCTGCGCGTCGGTTTGGTGCAGGCCTCCAGCTATCGTGGCGCGGCCATTGACCCGGGACAGTTGACCATCAACTTCGATCTGCTGCCCGACGTGAAAGGACGGCACGTGCTGTTGATCGACGATATTTTTGATACCGGCAAAACGCTGATCGCCCTGGTCGACGAACTTCGCAAACACAACCCCGCCAGTGTCCGCTGTGCCGTGCTGTTGCGCAAGCAAGGACGTCAGGCGGTGATGATGGAGCCGGAATATGTCGGCTTCGAAATTCCCAATGCGTTCGTCGTCGGTTATGGACTAGATTATCAAGACGCCTACCGCAATCTGCCGTACCTGGCCGCGCTGGAAGAACACGAAATCGGGCAAAAAGTGCATTGAACAAGTTTGCAGCGCGCAATTCCCGCAACGGCCAGCGCTCGCCGGAGATTGCCCGTCATCTTTTCACCCTGTCGATGATTTGCCTCTGTGACCCGTCGCATACTGTACATCGTTTCCGATCTGCAACCCAGCGGGACGACATCGCAATTAAAGCTGTTAGCGGCCGGGTTAGCGCGCGAGAAATTCGAATTGCACGTCGCGGCATTGAACTGCGGCGGACACGCCACGGCGGATTTACAAAGCACCGGAATCGATGTGGCCGTCATCGGCCGGCGCTGGCTTCTCGACCCTCTGGCTTTTAGTCGCCTGCGAAAACACATCGATCGCTTACAGCCCGATCTTGTCCAAACGTGGCAGTTCCACGCTAACGCCTACGGTCGGGCTGCGGCACTTGCTGCCGGAGTGAAAGGCATTATTGCCACGGAACGAACCGTCGACACTTGGAAAGTCGATTTCCAATGGGCCATCGACCGGCGCCTGACGCGCCGCACTCAACGGATCATCGCCAATTCGGTGGCCGTGAAAAATGCTTGCGTCGCACACGGGTTGCCGGCCGAAAAGTTCACGCTCATTCCCAACGCCGCCGATGCGCCACCGCCGTGCGCACTTTCTCGCAGCGATTTGCTTGCGGAGCTCGGCCTCCCCGCGGAGGCTAAACTGATTGCCTTCGTGGGACGCTTGGAAAAGCAAAAACGAATCAAGGAATTGATTTGGGCCACCGATCAATTGAAAGCAGTTGGTGTACCCGCACATTTGTTGATCATCGGCCAAGGCCCGTTGCAAAATCGCTTGGAGCGATATGCCCGGCTGAACCAAATCGA
>Ga0335083_10001533_pt1 | contig 31636 bp, 29 predicted proteins | sample Lox_Sample_42_FD_206716 | JGI IMG/M metagenome (GOLD analysis project Ga0335083, IMG submission 206716) | Soil microbial communities from Loxahatchee National Wildlife Refuge, Florida, United States - Lox_Sample_4.2 | ecosystem: Environmental > Terrestrial > Soil > Wetlands | place: USA...
GGCGGCGAGCACGACCCGGCCACCCGTTACATCGCCCCCACCGTTCTGGTCGATGTCCCGCCGGATTCGGAGATCATGCGCGAGGAGATCTTCGGTCCGGTGCTCCCGGTGCTCACCTACAAGACGCTCGAGGATGCGGTGCAGCTCATCCGCTCCCAGCCCCACCCGCTCGCCCTCTACGTCTTCGCCCGGAAGCGGGGCGCACGGGAGCAGGTCCTGGAGGGGACCTCCTCGGGCGGGGCGTGCATCAACACCACCGTGCTCCACTTCGCCAACCCGGAGCTGCCCTTCGGCGGCATCGGGCCGTCGGGCGTGGGCAACTACCACGGGCGGGCGGGCTTCCTCTGCTTCAGCCACGAGCGGAGCGTCCTGCGCCAGCGCGGCCGGCCGCTCTCGCTCTTCCTCGCGCCGCCCTACAAGGGCCGGATGAACCGGCTCACCGCGCGCATCGCCCGATGGCTGGAGTGACGCTGCGGCGCGCCCGCAGCCCCGAGGACAAGGCAGCCCGCCGGCAGGCGGTGCTCGACGAGGCGTGGCGCCTCTTCCAGGCGAAGCCCTGGGCGGAGCTGACCATGGCCCAGGTGGCGACGGCCGTGGGGCTGAGCAAGGCCGCGCTCTACCGGTACTTCGACACCAAGGAAGCCCTCTTCCTGGCCGTCGTCGAGACCCAGCTCGAGGCCTGGCTGGGAGGTCTGGGCAGACGGCTCGAGGCGCTCGGCCCCTCGGCGCGCGCCGAGGCGGTGGCCGACGCGCTCGGTGCCTCGCTCGGCGCCCGGCCGGCGATGGTGCGGCTTCTCTCGCTCCTCCACGTCGCCCTGGAGCAGAACCTGCCCCAGGCCGAGGCGCTGCGCTTCAAGCGGTCGCTCCACGCCGCGCTCACCCGGCTCGGAGGTCAGCTCGCCGGAGCGGCCGGCCTCGACGGCCCGGCGGCCGGTCTCCAGGCGGTGCTCTGCATCCACGCGCTGATCATCGGCCTGTGGCAGGTGTCGGACGTTCCGCCGCGGCTGGCGCGGCTGCTCGAGGAGGGAGGCCTGAGCGCGCTTCGCGTGGACTTCCAGCCGGCGCTCCGGCAGGCGGTGGCGGCGCTCCTCAGGGGCCTGGCGGCGACCGCCGCGGCGCCTCGCGTCCGTCGCGCGGCGCGTTGACAGACCAGTCAACTGGGGGTTCAAGTCCGCCCCATGCCCCAAGCCGTCATCCTCGACGCCGTCCGCACCGCGCGCGGAAAGCGCGGCGGAAGCCTGTCCAGCATCCATCCCGTCGACCTCGCCGCGCACGTCCTCCGCGGCGCGCTCGAGCGCACCGGCGTCCCCGCCGAGCAGGTGGAGGACGTCGTCCTCGGATGCGTCACCCAGGTCGGCGAGCAGGGCCTGAACGTCGCCCGGGGGGCAGTGCTCGCCGCCGGCCTCCCCGTCGGGCTGCCCGGGAAGACGGTGAACCGGCTCTGTGGCAGCGGGCTCCAGGCAGTGGACGACGCCGCCTGCGAGGTGCTGGCCGGCCGTGCCGAGGTGGCCATCGGAGGCGGGGTGGAGGCGATGAGCCGGGTCCCCATCGGCTCGGACTACGTGGGCGGGGACGGGCCGGCCAGCCCCGGGCTGCACGCCCGCTTCCCGGACCTCGTGCCGCAGGGGCTCTCCGCCGAGCTGGTGGCCCGGAAGTGGAACCTCTCCCGCAGCCAGCTCGACGAGTACGCGGCTCAGTCCCAGGCGCGTGCGGCCGAGGCCCGGGCGCAGGGCCGCTTCCGCAAGGAGATCCTCCCCATCCCCGTCCGGGCCCAGGACGACACGGAGCGCCTCTTCGCCGAAGACGAGCACATCCGTCCGGGAACCAGCGTCCAGACGCTGGCCACGCTCAAGCCCGCCTTTCGCGAGGACGGCGTGCTCCACGCTGGCAACTCCTCGGGCATTGTCGACGGGGCGGCCGCGGTGGTGGTGGCCTCGGCCGGCGCCGCCGCGCGCCTCGGCATCCGCCCGCGCGCCCGCATCGTCACCTCGGCCGTGGCCGGCTCGGACCCGGTCCTCATGCTCACCGGCCCCATCCCCTCCACCCGGAAGGCCCTCGCCCGGGCCGGCTGGCAGGTGGAGGACGTCGACCTGTGGGAGATCAACGAGGCCTTCGCCCCGGTGCCCATCGCCGTGGCCCGGGACCTGGGCATCCCCCTCGACAGGGTGAACGTCAACGGGGGCGCCATCGCCCTGGGACACCCCCTGGGGGCCACCGGGGCCATGCTCCTGGCCACCCTGCTCTCGGAGCTGGAGCGACGCGACAGGAGGCGGGGCGCGGTGTCCCTCTGCATCGGGTACGGGATGGGCGTCACCCTTCTCGTCGACCGGGCGGTGGGCGAATAAAGGCCCCCGGGGGTCCGTCTGGCTGCACCGGGAGTGGGGGGGCGTGCAGACAGCCCTCGAATTCAAGTAGATGGGGGCTGAAGGGAGGGGCGGGCCGCACCCCCCCAGGGTGCGCCGGAGGTAAACGGAGATGTCGTCGGTGACTGCTCTCGCCCTGGCCGCACTCCTCGGCGCGTCGTCGCCGTCGCCGCAGGCACGAGCGGCCTTCCAGCGTGGAGAGAAGGCCCTCGAGGCCGGACAGCTCGACGAGGCGGCCCAGGCCTACCAGGAGGCCCTCAAGGCAACGCCCAACTACGCCGAGGCCCTGAACGGGCTCGGCTCCGTCCTCTTCCGTCAGGGGAAGAGGGCCGACGCGATGGCCAAGTTCCAGGCGGCCATCGTCGCCGACCCGGGCATGAAGCTCGCCTACTTCAACCTGGGCTACGCGGCCCGGAAGAACGGCGACTTCGTCGTCGCCGCCCAGGCCTACGAGACCTACGTCAAGCTCGACCCCAGCGACCCGGACGGCTACTACGGCCTGGGCGAGTCCTACCGCGGGCAGGGCAAGGCCGAGCCGGCGGTGAAGGCCTACCAGACGTACATCAGCCTGGAGAACCGCCCCAGCGAGCAGCGCTTCGTGGAGAAGGCGAAGGAGTACGTGGCGCAGCTCAAGGCGCAGCAGACGTCGGGCGCGTCGGCTGCGGCAGTGGCCGCCTCGGCACCGGCCGTCCCGGCGACCAAGGCGGCCGGGCCGGCCCCGGCGCCCGGATCCTCGGCAGCCGCTCTCCCGCCCTCGACGGCGGCGGCAGCGTCGGTGGCAGCGGCGCCGGGCGCGACGGCAGCCGCGCTCATCACCGAGGGAGACCGCGCGCTGGCCGCGGGCAACGCGGCCGCTGCTGCCCAGTCCTACCAGGCTGCGCTCCAGCTCGAGCCGACGAACGTGGAGGCCCTCTTCAAGCAGGGCAACGCCCTGGCCAAGCAGAAGGACTACAAGGGGGCCATCGAGAAGTGGGAGCGGGTGGTGCAGGTCTCGCCCGATCCCGCGACGCGCCAGAGCGCCCAGCAGAACGTGGACAAGGCGCGCGCCCGCCTTTCGGCCGCCGCCGCAACCCCCGCGCCGGCGGCCGGGACGCCCCAGGCCACTGCCCGGGAGGCCTACGAGCGCGGGGTCCGCCTGGTCGTCTCGCGCGACTACGCCGCGGCGGTGCAGGCGCTCACCGAGGCCCTGGCGGCGGATCCGACGCTGGCCGTGGCCTACACCGCTCGGGGGAGCGCCAACGTCGGGCTGCGCCGTTTCTACGAGGCGGCCGCCGACTACCAGGACGCGCTCCGGCTCGACCCATCGCGCGCCTCGCCGCTCTACGGGCTGGCGGTGGCCTATGCCGCTCTGGGCCGGACGGCCGATGCCCGTACCTACTACGAGCGCTATGCCGCCTCGACCGCTCCGGACGTCCGCGCGGACTTCCAGGCCACGGCGCGGAGCAAGTCCGCGGCGCTGGCCGCTGCCGGGGTGGGGGGGAGTCCGACTCCGCCCGCACGCTGACCGGCCCGGATGGCGCCGGGGCAGGGTGAAGCATTAGCCTTGCGGGCGTGGAAGCGCGCAGGCCGACCGAGCCCGAGGTCTTCCGGCCCAGGCCGTTCCTGGCGGTGTCGATGGGCGTCGCCGGGCTGCTCTGGGTGGCGGTGCTGGTCTACCTGATGACCTTCGAGGGGGTCCCGGCCCGGACGTTCCTCTCCGCCCTCTTCTTCGTCGCCTTCTTCGGGGTGAGCCACGCCTACTACGCGCGCGCCGCCATCGAGGTGGACGCCGGCGGCCTCACCTACCGCGGGATGGTGCGCACCGAGCGCTTCGCCTTCAAGGACATCCTCAAGCTCGACGTCTGGCCGGGGCCGGTGACCGTCTACGCCATCCGCGCCCGCGACCGCGGGGTGCACTTCACCAGCTTCTTCTCGCATCACCGGCGGCTGGTGGCGCTGCTCGTGGAGCGCGCCGGGCTGGCGCCGCTCCGCTCCTGAGCCCGGGCCGGAGCCGGGCGGTAGAGCGCGGCCAGGGCTGCGGCGGCGAGCAGCGAGCCGAGGACAAGGGCGGCGAGGAGCCGCCGCTCGGGAGAGGCGTCCCTTCGCCGCACCTGGGCGAAAGGCCCGGCCTCGGGCGCGGCATAGGCGAGGAGGGTCCGGCCCACGCCGACCAGGTCTCCGGGGACGAGCGCTCGGGGGCCCCGCAGGCGCTGCCCGTTGATCCGTGTCCCGCCGGGCGTGCCCAGGTCCTCGACGGCGACGCGCTCCCCCTGCACGGTCAGCGAGAGGTGGCGCCGCGACACGGCGGGATCGGTGAGACGCAGGGCGCAGCCCGGCGCGCGACCGAGCTCGTGCGCGTCGGGGCGCAGAAGGAGCGTCCGGCCGAGGTCGGCCCCGGACACGCACAGAAGCCGTGGGACGGCGATGTCCGGGGGCACGCGCAGGGAAGCCAGGAGCCGGCGGAGGAGGGTGCGCGTGCCGAGCACCGCCGGCGGCCCGGCGTGGCCGAGCCGCGCCTTGCCCCGCCGCTCCAGGGCCACCGACTCGCCGGACAGCAGCCAGCACGGCCGTCCCGGCTTCAGGCGGACGCCGCGGAGCCAGACCGGTCCATGCGCGACGACGAGGAGGCGCTCCGGCGTCACCGTCACCCGGAGCAGCCCCGGGGGGAGCCCGTCCACCGCGAGAGCATCGGCCCGTCCGCCTCCCACGACGTAGGTGCCGGGCGGCCAGTCCAGAGGCAGCGACTCCCCGCGGCTGTGAAGCTCGAGCTGCATCCGTGCCCCGGGGCTCGAAGCAAGCCCGGTGCCCGGGTCCCGGCTGGTAGGGTGCGAGCCCTGGGATGCACCGCGTCTCTGCCTGGCTCCTGCTCCTCCTCCTCGCCGCCGGATGTCGCGACGAGCAGGCCGGTCCGCGCCCGCGCCGCCCCGCCGGCGCGCAGTCTTCACCGCCCGCCCCGTCGGCCGGCTCCCCGGCCGGCGGCACCTGGGACCAGGGCGCGCTGCGCTACCTCGGCTCCACCGCCGTCCAGCTCGGGCCGCAGCCCGGCGCGCCGGTCCGTGTCACCCACCGCTTCCAGGTGCTGCGCACGCTGCCGGCGGGGTACCAGCTCTTCGTCCACGTCGTCGATCCGCGCTCGGGACGGATGCTGGCCAACGCCGACCATCCGCTGGCCACGCCGCTCGAGTCCTGGCCGGTCGGACAGGTGGTGGAGGACACCCAGGACATCGACTGGCCCGGCGGCGCGAGCGAGGTGCGTCTCCTCCTCGGCTTCTGGCGGGGGCACCAGCGCCTCCCGGTGGACCAGCCACAGGCGCAGGACGGCCAGAACCGGATGGTGGGCCCGCTCCTCCAGGCCCTGCCTGCCTCGCTGCCCGATTACCACGTCACCCGCGCCGCGCCCCCGCCCAAGATCGACGGGGTGCTGGACGATCCAGCCTGGGCGCGCGCGCAGCCGGTCAATCTGGTGAACAGCCTGGACGGAAGCCCGGGGCGGGTGCGCACCACCGCCCGTCTCCTCTGGGACGACCGGTACCTCTACGTGTCCTTCGACTGCGAGGACCCGGACGTCTGGACCACCTTCACCAAGCGCGACGAGCCGCTCTACACCCAGGAGGTGGTGGAGATCTTCATCGACGCCGACGGCGACGGCCGGACGTACAACGAGATCGAGGTCTCGGCGGCCAACGTGCTGTTCGACGCCTACTTCCCCGAGCGCCGCCAGGGCATGGACCTCTCCTGGGATTCCGGGGCGCTCACCGCGGTCACCGTGCAGGGCACGCTCAACGACCCGAGCGACACCGACCAGGGCTGGCGGGTGGAGATGCGCATCCCCATCGACCGGCTGGCCAGCGTTCCCCACGTCCCGCCGCGCCCCGGCGACCGGTGGCGCTTCAACCTCTACCGCCTGGAGCACCACGGCCGGCGGCAGGTCGAGGGCCAGGCCTTCTCGCCTCCGCGGGTGGGCGACTTCCACGCCCTGCCTCGCTTCGCCTGGCTGGTCTTCGAAGGATGAGTCCGGACGCTAGAGGGCGTGCGTCCGCTGCTCCTCGAGCGCCGCCACCGCCGCCGCGCCCGCCTTCTCCAGCTGGGCGAGCAGGGTGAATCCCTCACCGGTCGCACCGCGGACCAGCGCCTCGCCGAGCTCGCTGGCGAGCTGCACCACCTCGCGCGCCCCGAGCGTCGCGGCGATGCCGCGCAGCGCCTGGGCGGCATGCTCCGCGGTCCGCCAGTCCGACTGGGCGAGGGCCTCCTTGAGCACGAGCAGCCGCTCGGGCAACTCGCGCTGGAAGGCATCGATGGCGTCGTCCGCCAGCGACCCGCCGCTCATCCCGGCCAGGGCCCGGAGTTGCGCCAGGGCCTCGAGGTCGAGGGGTCCGGGAGTGCTCATCGCTCCTCCCTTCCTTCTCGGCTGGTGCCCTGTTCCGTGATGCTCTGCATGTCCACGCCCCTTGCTTCAGCACGCGCCGTACCAGAGCAAAAAGTCGAATGATTGAAATATGTTGAGCCTCTAGCGATGGGGGTCGAGCCCCGAACTCCTCCCCCCATGAGGTCTCGTTCGACCCCCGGCACGCGTCACAGGCTGCCGGACTGGCCGCGAAATGACTCCCAGGCGGCCGCGCGGCCGTCCGAGACGACGCGGACCGCGCCGTCGAGGTCGGTGCGCAGGGTCCGGCTGCCCACTTCCTCCCAGCGCGAGACGACCTCCGGGTGAGGAAACCCGAACCGGTTGTGGGCTCCGACTGAGAACACCACCAGGGCGGGATGCGTCTCCTCCACCAGAGCGCGGGTGGACGAGGTGCGCGAGCCATGGTGCGGCGCCTTCACCACCGTCACCCGTCCGGGGTGAAGCCCCTCCTCACCCGGAGCCTCGATGTCCCCCGGGAAGAGAAGGCTCGTCGCTCCGGCGCGGACCCGGAGGACGAGGCTCAGATCGTTCAGCGTCCGCAGCCCGGCGTCCCGCTCGTCCGGGGCGAGGACGTCGACCGACGCACCGCCGAGCGGGAGCGAACGCCCGGCGGCGACGGCTTCCACCTCCGCGCCGCGCGCGGCCTCCACCACCGCGCGCTCGAGCGCTCCCCGGGGGCCGGGCGGGAGCCAGATGCGATCGACGGGAATCTCGCGCAGGACGGCGAGGAGGCCGAGCGCATGGTCCGGGTGGGGATGGGAGAGCACCAGCAGATGGAGGCGCCGGATGCCCTGCTCCCGAAGGGCAGGGAGGACGGTGCGCGCGCCGGGGTCCGAACCGGTGGGAGATCCGCCGCCGTCGACGAGCGCGTGGGCACCCCGGCTGCTCACCAGGGCAGCGTCGCCCTGGCCCACGGCGAGGAAGGTGGCGGTGAGGAGCGGTTCCGGCCGGAGGTGGGGGCCGAGGAAGACGGCGGCGGCGGCCAGCGGGGCGAGCAGCCCGAGCGCCCGGATGCGGCCCTTCCCGAGGGCGAAGGCGAGGAGCCCCAGCGCCCACGCCCCGCCCGCCCAGGCGCCGAAGCCGGGCGCGGCCAGCGCGGCGCCGGGAAGGCCGGCGAACAGGTCCACCGCCCGGAGGAGGAGCCAGGCGACGCGCGTCGCTGCCCACATCACCGGCCCGGCGGCCGCGGGCAGCGTGGCGCCCAGGGCGGCTCCGGCGGCGGCGAGGCTGGTGAGCAGCGCGCACAGCGGCAGGCAGACCACGTTGGAGAGCAACCCGGCGACGCTGATGCGGTGGAACGCCCCGGCGACGAGGGGCACGGTGGCGGCCGTCACCGCCGCGCTGGCGGCCACCGTCCCGAGCATCCCCTCGCGCATCCGCTGCAGCCGCAGCCGCCGGGGGGAGGCGTGGACCGGGTCCGGCCGGGCGAGGGGAACGAGGCCCCGCACCGCCGGGGTGAGCAGGACCAGCGCCAGCACGGCGAGGAAGGAAAGCTGGAGGGAGAGGTCGGCGATGCTGGCCGGGTCGGCGAGCAACACCGCCCAGGCGGCGAGGGCCAGCGCGTGGAGGGTGTCCGGCGAGCGGCCGAGGACGAGGCCACCGAAGACGGCGCTGGCCATGAGCGCGGACCGCACCGCCGGGCCCTGCCATCCGGTGAAGGCCACGTAGGCCCACAGGACTGGAAGAGCGAGCAGTGCCGCCGGGCGCCGGGCATCCCGCCGCCGCGCCAGGGCGGGGAGGAGGCGCACCAGCGCCCAGCGCAAGGCGACCAGGACCAGCACGGCCAGCGCCGCCACGTGAAGCCCGCTGACGCTGAGGACGTGGGCCAGCCCGCTCACCGCGAACCGCGCCTCCCACTCCGGGGAGAGCTCGGCCCGGAGCCCGGCGCCGAGGGCCGCGGAGAGCGCCGCGGCGTCGGCGGAGGGCGCGGCGCTGCGGGCCCGGGCCAGGTAGCGCGCGCGCTCGGCGTCCAGCCACGGGCCGAGCAGGGGTGGGCGCCCCGCGGGAAGCGCGGTGAAGGGGTCATACCGTCCGGCGTGGGCGACCGAGCGCCGTCTCGCGGCCGACGTCCAGTCCCACTCGCCCCAGGTGCCGGGTCCGGCGAGGGGGTGGAGGGTGGCGGTGAGGAGCACCCGCTGCCCGGCGAAGAGGGGAATCCCCCCGGGCGGCGCCCAGAGCTGCACCCGCTCGCGGACGGCGCGGCCCAGGCCGTCCCGGGCCACGGCGAGGAGGAGCCTCGTGCCCGCCCCGGAGCGCTCCACAGACGCGACTTCCCCCTCGAGTTGCACCGGAACCTCGACCGGGAGGGGAGGGCCGCGCCGCTCTGCCTGCCCGGTGGAGAGGCCGAGGCCGAGCAGCACGGCGCCGGCGAGGAGGAGCAAGTGCGCGCCCGGCCTGCGGCGGAGGTGCAGCGCGCAGCAAGCGAGCAGGCAGGCTGCGGCGATGCAGGCGAGCGGGGGAACGACGCCGAGGGGCCCGAGCGCGCAGCCGCCGCCGAAGGCCGTGGCCGGAAACACCAGCGGCCTCGACCCGAGGTCGCCCCACCCCCACCGCCCCATCGCCCGTTCCCCCCCGGCAGCCCGAAAGACGAGAGCCTAGTGAGGGGCGAATTGGGGCGTCAAGAGCAGGGGTTGATTTTCGACGCAACCCATGGTAACAAGGCTGCTTTCCCCCGTGAAGCGCAGCGCGGGGCGAGGAGGCAAGAACCCCCCGTGCAGACCAGCTTCAAGACAGGCGACAAGGCAGTCTACCCCGGCCAGGGCGTGGGCGAGGTGATGGGCATCGAGCACACCGAGGTCGCCGGCCAGCGCCAGTCGTTCTACGTGCTCCGGATTCTAGAAAACGGCATGCGGATCATGATCCCGATCAACAAGGTCGGGTCGGTCGGGCTGCGGGAGATCATCAGCGAGGAGGACGTGGAGCAGGTGTACGCCATCCTCCGGGAGAAGGACATCTCGGTCGACTCCACCACCTGGAACCGCCGGTACCGGGAATACATGGAGAAGATCAAGACCGGCTCGGTCTTCGAGATCGCCGAGGTGCTGCGCGACCTGTACCTCCTCAAGGGCGACAAGGACCTCTCGTTCGGAGAGCGCAAGATGCTGGACACCGCCCGGGCGCTGCTCATCAAGGAGCTCTCCCTGGCGAAGAACTGCACCGAGGACGCCATCGAGGCGGACCTCAAGAGCATCTTCAACATCCCGTAGAATCCGGGGGGTGCGGACCCCCGACGAGCGCCGAGAACGCATCGCGGAGCTGGAGGACCGCCTCCGGCGGCCGGGCGGAGCGGGGCTCCGCGCGCCGGTGGCCCTGTTCTGCCTGGTCGGGGCGCTCTACCTGCTCTGGCGCCAGCTCCCCGAGGCGCGCTACGCGGTGTCCCCGGCCGTTCCGGTGACGCTCGGGCACGAGGGCGACTACCGGTGGAGCCTGCTCGCCTCGAACCGGTTCGTGCAGATTCACGGCACCCCGACCGCCACCGCCTTCTGGGGCGAGGACCGCCAGGGGCCGTTCCTGGTGGTCGGCCTCCAGGACACGCCGGTCCTCGTGCGCCGCGCCCCCCAGCCGGGCGAGACCTGGGTGTCCGGGCGCCCGCCCTCGGCGCCCCTGTCCACCCCGTTCGCCGTCCGGGGCCGGCTGCTCCGCGAGGACGATGCGCCGGCTTACCGGGAGGCCTTCCTGCGAGCCCGGTCCCTGGCGGGAGTTCGCCCGCGCGACGGCCGGCTGTGGATCGTCCTCGAGGGTGAACGCCCCGGGGAGGACCGCGGAGCGCTGGTGACCGCGCTGCTCCTCGGGCTCTTCGCCGCGTTCAACGCCTGGTTTGCCTGGCGCTCGCTCCGCCCGCGCTCCGTCCAACGGTGAGGGGCGGGCGTCAGCGCGCCTGGGTCGCGGGCGGGGGCTCGCGCACGGCCGGGGCCGGCTGCAGCCGGGCCAGGGTGGCGAAGAGCAGGGCGGCGAGGAGGAACCCGGTGGCGCCGGCCATCAGGGCCACCCGCCACAGGTGGGCGCGGCCGTGCATCGCGGACGGCCAGCCGTCGGCCAGGGCGTCCCGCACCTCGGAGAAGGTCTCCCCCATCCCCGGCCTGCGCAGCCGGAGCACCGCCGGGCCGATGTGGATGCGCTGGCCCAGGGTCAGCTCGCGTTCCGAGGAGAGCCGCTCGTCGTCGACGTAGGTGCCGTTCTGGCTGCCCAGGTCCTCGAGGAAGAAGCGTTCCCCGCGCCGGACCAGACGGGCGTGGCGCCGGCTGATGGAGGCGTGGGGAAGGCGAAGGTCGGCGCTGCTGCTGCGGCCGAGGACGAGCGCCCCCGGCGCGACCGGCAGGAGCTGGCCGGAGCCTGGGCCGCGCTCCGCGTAGAGGAAGACCTCGCTCGCGGCTGCCCCGAGCGTGGCGGTGGCGAATCCGCCGGCGAGCGCCGTGTCGCGTGACCGCGTGCGTCCGCGCCCCCGGTTGAGGGCGGGGTAGGTGGTCACCCGCTGCGGCTTCGGGTCATCCTCGCGGAGCGGTGTCGCATCCCGCTCGTCGAAGGGGAGCTCCCCGTCGTCCTTGGTGTCGGAGTCCTCGGGAGGGTTCCCGGGACGCGAGGGACGCTTGGGGTTCGACGGGGCCATGGGTCTCGGGCCCCCAGGGGGCCACGGTTCTAGTATGCAGTCAAGCACCGTCCCCGTCCGCGAGGAAGCCCCGGAACCGTGCCACCACAAGAGTCGAGCCCCAGCCTCCGACTGTTCAACACCCTGACGCAGCGCAAGGAGTCGCTGGACACCCTGCATCCGGGCGAGGTGCGGCTCTACGTCTGTGGCCCGACCGTCTACAGCTACATTCACATCGGCAATGCGCGGACCTTCACCGCCTTCGACGTCGTGGTGCGTTATCTGCGCTACCGCGGCTACCGCGTCACCTATGTACGCAACATCACCGACGTCGACGACCGCATCATCCAGGCTGCCCAGAAGACGGGGGAGGACGCGCGGGCCCTGGCCGACGGCTTCGTGCGCGCCTTCGCCGAGGATGCCGCCGCGCTCGGGCTCCTGACACCGGACCTCGAGCCCCGGGTGACGGAGAACATCCCGGAGATCATCGCCCTGGTGAAGGCGCTCCTCGACGCCGGGGCGGCCTACACCTCGGGGGGGGACGTGTACTTCTCCGTGGCCAGCTGGCCCGGGTACGGGAAGCTGAGCCACCGCAACCTGGACGAGCTGCGGGCCGGCGAGAAGGGGGCCACCGGCGAGCAGAAGCGGGACCCGCTCGATTTCGCCCTCTGGAAGGCCGAGAAGCCGGGCGAGCCGGCCTGGGACGCGCCCTGGGGACGGGGGCGCCCCGGGTGGCACATCGAGTGCTCGGCCATGTCCTCGAAGTTCCTCGGCCAGCCGTTCGACATCCACGGGGGAGGGCTGGACCTCATCTTCCCCCACCACGACAACGAGATTGCCCAGTCCGAGGCCGCCGTCCGACGGCCGCTCGCCCGCTACTGGATGCACGCCAACTTCCTCGAGCTGGAGAACGCGAAGATGTCCAAGTCGCTGGGCAACGTGGTCCAGCTCCGGGACGCGCTGGCGCGGGTGGATGCCGAGGCGCTGCGCCTCTTCTTCCTCTCCAGCCACTACCGGAGCTCGCTGACCTTCTCCGAGACCGCCCTCATCGACGCCGAGCGAAGGCTGGAGTACTTCTACGAGACGCTGCTCCGCGCGGAGGAGCGGCTCGGGTCCGGCCCGCTCCCGGGCGGCGCCGCACCGGGCGACCCGGGGCGCTTCCGGCGCGCCTTCGAGCAGGCGATGGACGACGACTTCAACACCGCCCAGGGGCAGGCGGCGCTGCACGGGCTGTTCTCCGAGCTGAACCTCGTCCTCGACCTCGCGCCGGGGCGTGACCGCGAGGGCGTGGCGCGCGCGCTGGCCGGCCTGGTGGCGGAGGTGAAGCCCTTCCGGGAGGTGCTCGGCATCCTCCAGGAGCGGCCGGCGCGGTGGCTCGAGCGGCGGCGCGACCGGCTCGTCGCCCGGCGGGGGCTGGACCGCACGCGCATCGAGGCGCTCCTCGCCGAGCGCGCCGCCGCCCGCAAGGCGCGCGACTGGACGCGGGCGGATGCGGTCCGTGACCAGCTCCAGGCGATGGGGGTGGAGGTGCGGGACGGACCGTCGAGCACCCTCTGGAAGGTGCTCGACGCGCCGGAGGGGGGTGAAGGGTAGCACGCCCGCTCGCCGGGAGCGCCCCGGCCCGGCCGTGCCCGGCGCGGCTTTTGGGTTAGAGAGAGGGGCGATGGCGCGCTTCGAGCTGCTCACCGACTACCGGCCGCGCGGCGACCAGCCGCGGGCCATCGACGAGCTGGTGGCCGGGGTGGAGCGCGGCGACGCCCATCAGACGCTGCTCGGGGTGACCGGGTCGGGAAAGACCTTCACCATGGCCAACGTGGTGGCCCGGGTCCAGCGGCCGGCGCTGGTCATCGTGCACAACAAGACGCTGGCCGCGCAGCTGTACGGGGAATTTCGCGAGCTCTTCCCCCACAACGCGGTCGAGTACTTCATCAGCTACTTCGACTACTACCAGCCCGAGGCGTACATCCCCTCCTCGGACACGTACATCGAGAAGGACTCGTTCATCAACGACGAGATCGAGCGCCTCCGACACTCGGCCACCCGCTCGCTCCAGACGCGCGACGACGTGATCATCGTCGCCTCGGTGTCCTGCATCTACGGGCTGGGCACGGCGCGCAGCTACGTCAGCCTGGCGGTCCGCGCCGCCCGGGGCGAGGAGCTCGGCCGGGACGTCTTCATGCGCCGCCTGGTGGACGCCCAGTACACGCGCAACGACCTGGACTTCCACCGTGGCACCTTCCGGGTGCGGGGCGACACGGTGGAGGTCTTCCCCGCCTACGAGGAGGAGCGCGCCCTGCGGGTCTCCTTCTTCGGCGACACGGTGGAGCGCATCACCGAGTTCGACCCCCTGCGCGGCCGGAGCCTCACCGAGCTGGAGAAGATGACCGTCTTCCCCGCCAGCCACTACGTCACCGAGGAGGAGCAGCGGGCGCTGGCCCTGCGGGGCATCCGCGAGGAGCTGGGCGTGCGGCTGGCGGAGCTGAAGAGCCTGGGCAAGCTGCTCGAGGCACAGCGCCTGGAGGAGCGCACCCGGTACGATCTGGAGATGATCGAGCAGGTCGGGTTCTGCAACGGCATCGAGAACTACAGCCGGCACCTCTCCGGGCGCGCCCCGGGCGAGCCGCCTCCCTGCCTCCTCGACTACTACCCGGAGAACCTGCTCGTCTTCATCGACGAGAGCCACCAGACCGTTCCGCAGATCGGCGCCATGTACCGCGGCGACCGGAGCCGCAAGGAGACGCTGGTCGAGTACGGCTTCCGGCTCCCCTCCGCCCTGGACAACCGCCCCTTGCGCTTCGGCGAGTTCGAGCAGATGGTGCACCAGGCGATCTACGTCAGCGCCACCCCCGGCGAGTACGAGCTGCAGAAGAGCCACGGGGTGGTGGTGGAGCAGGTCATCCGCCCCACCGGGCTGGTCGACCCGGAGGTGGAGGTCCGGCCGGCGCAGAGCCAGGTGGAGGACCTGCTCGAGGAGGTCCGGCAGCGCGCCGCGCGGCGCGAGCGCGTCCTGGTCACCACCCTCACCAAGCGCATGGCCGAGGACCTGACCGAGTACTTCGCCGACGTCGGGGTGCGGGTGCGCTACCTGCATTCGGACATCGACGCCCTGGAGCGGACGGCGATCATCCGCGACCTGCGCCGGGGTGAGTTCGACGTGCTGGTGGGCATCAACCTCCTGCGCGAGGGCCTGGACATCCCCGAGGTGTCGTTGGTGGCCGTCCTCGATGCGGACAAGGAGGGCTTCCTCCGGAGCCAGGTGAGCCTGATCCAGACCATCGGCCGCGCCGCGCGGCACCTGGAAGGGCGGGTCATCCTCTACGCGGACCAGGTCACCGACTCGATGCGCGCCGCCCTGGACGAGACCCGCCGCCGGCGGGCGATGCAGGAGCGCTTCAACGCCGAGCACGGCATCACCCCCTCGGGGGTGAAGAAGGCCATCCTCGACCTCTCCCAAGTGCTCTACCGGGCCGAGCCCCTGGAGCTGGCCATGGCGGCGGAGAGCGACCTGCTCGCCCCGGCCCAGGTGAGGGCGCTCATCGAGGAGCGGACGCGGGAGATGACCGAGGCGGCGGAGGCGATGGAGTTCGAGCGGGCGGCGGTGCTGCGCGACCAGGTGCTGGCTCTCAAGGACATGGACCTCGGCCTGAAGCCGCCCTCGCGGGCGCTGCTCGACGCCCCGGCGGCGCGGCAGGAGCGGCCGGGGACGCGCCGGCGGGCGGCCGGCCGGGGTGCCAGGCGTCGCTGATGGTCGCCGACTGGCTCGAGGAGAGGCTCGAGGCGCTGCCCGCCGGACCGGGCGTGTACTTGATGAAGGACCGGCGGGGGGAGGTGATCTACGTGGGCAAGGCGGTCAACCTCCGCTCCCGCGTGCGCAGCTACTTCGGGCGCTCGAGCGACACCCGAGCCTTCGTCCCCATCCTCGAGGACCTGCTGGCCGACGTGGAGACGGTGGTCGTCTCCAACGAGAAGGAGGCGCTGCTCCTCGAGAACGAGCTGATCAAGCGCCACCAGCCTCGCTTCAACGTCCTGCTCAAGGACGACAAGAACTACATCTGTCTTCGGCTCGACCATTCCCAGGCCTACCCCCGCCTGGAGGTGGTGCGGCGGTTCGAGCGCGACGGCGCGCAGTACTTCGGCCCCTACGCCTCGGCGAGCAACATCCGCGAGACGCTGCGGACGGTGAACCGCTACTTCCAGCTCCGGACCTGCTCCGACCACGTGCTGGCCAACCGGCGCCGGCCCTGCCTCCTCTACCAGATCGGCCGCTGCCCGGCCCCCTGCGTGCATCCCGTCTCCCGGGAGGAGTACCACCGCAACGTGCGCGAGGTGGCCCTCTTCCTGGAGGGAAGGGCGGGGGAGCTGGAGGGGGCGCTCCAAGCAAGGATGAAGGAGGCCGCCCGGGCGCTGCGCTTCGAGGAGGCGGCCCGGCTCCGGGACCAGCTCTTCGCCATCGAGCGCTCGCTGGAGCGGCAGACGGTGGCCTCCACCGAGGCGGTCGACCAGGACGTCTTCCACCACTACCGGGAGGCGGACCACTACCTGGTCTACGTGCTCTACGTCCGGCAGGGGCGCCTCCACGGCGGGCAGGCCTTCCCCTTCCAGGGCCAGGAGTTCCCCGACGCCGAGCTGCTCCACAGCTTCGTCAACCTCTACTACGGCGAGGGCAATCCCGTGCCCGACGAGGTGCTCCTCCCCAGCCTTCCCGAGGGCGAGGCGGAGGCGCTGGCCGAGCTGCTCGCCGACCGCCGCGGCGGCCGGGTGCGGGTGCTCCTCCCGCGGCGCGGCGAGCGAGCGCGCCTGCTGGAGATGGCCCGGGCCAACGCCGTCCAGGCCTTCGCCGAGCAGCGGCGCTCCCGCGAGGAGACGGAGGGAGCGCTGGAGCGGCTGGCCAGCGGCCTCGGGCTCCGCCGGCTTCCGCGGCGCATCGAGTGCTTCGACATCAGCCACTTCCAGGGCGCCTCGGTGGTGGGGAGCGCGGTGGCGATGACCGACGGCGAGCTGGACCGCTCCCGCTACCGGCGCTTCCGGGTGAAGCTGACCGGTGGCCAGGACGACTACGCCAGCATCCACGAGGTCGTCGGCCGGCGCCTCCGCCGCGGGCTCCAGGCCGTGGACCTGCCCGATCTGCTGGTCATCGACGGCGGCAAGGGGCAGCTGGCGGCGGCCCATGCCGCGATGCGGGATGCCGGGGTGACCGACCTGGACGTGGTCGGCCTGGCCAAGGCGCGGGAGCTGGAGACCCCCGACCGCGAGGCAACGGTGGTGAGGAGCCCGGAGCGGGTGTTCGTCCTCGGCCGCCGCGACCCGGTCGTCCTCCGGCAGAACGCCCCGGAGCTCTTCCTCCTCACCCGGCTCCGGGACGAGGCGCACCGCTTCGCCATCACCTACCAGCAGAAGCTGATGCGCGGACGCAATTTCCAGAGCGTGCTCGAGGACATCCCCGGGGTGGGCGGCGGGCGGAAGCGGGCCCTGCTCCGGCATTTCGGCTCGCTCAAGCGCGTGCGCGCGGCGAGCATCGAGGAGCTCGGACAGGTGGAGGGGGTGAGCGTGGCGCTGGCCGAGCGGATCCACGGATTCCTCCACGGGGCCCCCCGGGCCGCCTCCGGGGCCGAGTCCGGCGCCGAGGACGCCATCCGGCAGGCCTCGCTGGAGGACGCATCGGCGACGGCCTCCGGTGTCCTGGACCGTTCATCCGGCGGTGGCTGAAGAGCGGGGTCGTTTTTCGGCAGCGCTTTTGCCCGGATGCGGTATGAGGGGCTCATTATGCGGATCTACCCCAAGGTGATCCCGGTCATCGCTCGCGAGATCGTCCAGCTCCTGATGCAGGACCGCGACATCGAGGTCGAGCCGATGCGCATCGCCGATGCCGAGCTGGACCTCTCCGCGATCATGCGCGAGTACCTGGCCAACGAGGAGAAGGTGAACAAGGCCACTCGCGAGGCGCTCGAGCGCCGTGGCTACGACTACAGCAAGTTCAACCAGGTGAAGCGCGAGATGGCCGACGTCCGCGGCTTCAAGATGGGCGACGAGGGCGTGGAGTACATCATCAACCAGATGATCGAGTTCCTCCTCATCAGCCGGAACGTGGAGGAGGTCTTCGCCCCCGACACCTCCCTGCGCACCAAGATCTTCTCGGTGATGAAGAAGCACCTCGACGTCGACGACGAGATCGACCGCGAGGCGCGGGCGCGGCTGAAGCACCTCCAGGAAGGCACCAGCGCCTTCGAGATCGAGTACGACAAGACGGTGGAGCAGATCCGCCGCGCTCGCGGGCTGATCTGACGCCGCTTCCGGACGAGAAAGTTTGACGGGCCGGGCGGCACCGGTAGCGTGGCCGGCGGGCCGTTGCTTCCCTCACCCGCATTCGTGCCGGAGCTGGTTCCCCGGGAGCCGGGGCGGCGGGACCTCGCCCACCTGGCGGCGGAGCGGCTGCGCCGGGCGCTCCTCCCGCGCCACGACGGAGCCGTGCTGTGCGACCTCCTCGAGGAGGAGCTGCGCTCGGCGCTGGGGGGCCTGGAGTCGCTGCGCGCCCACCTGGAGGAAGTCCTCTCCGCGCTCCTCGCCGAGCGCGCCCGGCCGCTGGATCTGCTCGAGGCCGGAGACGACACCCGGGCCCAGGCGGCGCTGGCGGAGCTGGAGGGGACCCTGGCCCGGCTCCGGCGCCGGCTCGCCCAGGCAGCGGCCGGGGTGAGCGCGCCGGGGCGCACGGCCTAGACGCCGAGCAGGTGGAGCGCGGCGCGGGCCACCCCGCCGAGGACGAGCACCCAGACCGGATTGAGCGGGAAGCGGGCCAGGGTGAGCGCCGCGGCGGCGGCGATTCCCACCTCCGCCTGGTCGCGGAACCCGGTCCCCAGGGTGATGGCTGCCCCGGCCATCAGCCCCACCACCGCCGGGGTCAGCCCCCGCAGGGCGGCCCTCACCCAGCGCCGGGAGCGCATTCGGTCCAGCCAGGTGCCGGCCAGCACGACGAGGAGGAAGGGCGCGGCGAAGATGGCCACCGTGGCCACCACGGCTCCGGGCAGGCCCTCCTCGAGGTATCCGAGGAAGGTGGCCATGAGCAGCACCGGTCCCGGGGTGAGCTTGCCGATGGCCACCGCATCGGCGAACTGCCGGTCCGTCGCCCAGCCGTGCGAGGCGACCATCACCTTGAGGTGGGGGATGATGGCGAACCCGCCTCCGTAGGCTCCCAGCCCGGTGCGGAAGTAGACCACCGCCATCTCCACCAGGGCTGCATCCAGGCCCCCGGCGTGGGTCAGGGCCAGGCCCCAGGCGAGGGCGCAGAGCACCGCCGGCGAGCGGACGGACGGAGGCGTGGTGGGCGGACGAGGTGGGTCGTCCGGGTGGGCGCGCCTCAGCTCGCTGCCGTCGTCGGGGAGCGCCACCCGCGAACGCGAGCGAACCAGGGCACCCAGCGCACGGGGCAGCGCCCGGCGGGCCCCGAGGTCCACGGCCACGCCCACCCCGATGCTCATCAGGACCACCTCCGCCGGCGAGGCGCTGCCCACCGTGCAGAGGAGCAGGGCGCCGGCGGCCACCGCCATCTGCCAGGGCATCCCCACCCCGGTGCGCACCATCTTCAGGGTGATGGCGACGATGATTCCCACCACCGCCGCGTTGCAGCCGGCCAGCGCCACCCCGGCCGCCGGCAGCGCCCCGTAACGCACGTAGGCGAAGGCCAGGGCGGTCACCGCCAGCATCCCCGGGACGACGAATCCCAGATAGCCGAGCAGCGCTCCCCCCCAGCCGCCGAAGCGCAGGCCGACGAAGGCCAGGGCGTTGGCCGCCGCGCCCCCGGGGAGCATCTGGGCGACGGTGGCGGCGTGGGCGAACTCGCGCGGGGTGAGCCAGCGATGCCGCCGGACGAGGGTGTCGTCGATGTTGGAGAGGACGCTGATCCCGCCGCCGAAGCCCACCATCCCCAGCCGAAGCGAGGCGAGGAAGAAGCTCCGCCGCGAGGGACGCATCCGCTCGGTGGTGGGCAGGCTGGCGCTGCCCTGGGCCCAGTCGTCGGACCCGCGCAGCACGGCTCCGCTGCCCGACTCCTCGCCGGTCTGGGCCTCCACGGCGGCTAGCGAACCTCCGGTCGCATGGACGCCGCCCGGCGAAGCGAGAGGAGCCGGCCGGCCCGGAACTCGGTCAGCTCGGCGACCACCGAGCCCAGGCCGAGCTCGGCCTCGAAGCGCAGCGGGATGTGGGCCTCGTCGTCGGTGAAGTAGAGGACCAGGTCGTTCTTGGCCTTGAAGTTCCCGGAGAAGTCGGTGGTCAGCCGGACCCGCACCGCGGCGCGCTCTCCCATCGGCGTGCGGAGCCGCTCCCGCTGCTGCACCACGGCGCGCATGAGGAACTGTTTGTTCGGGGTGAGGATGGGGACGGTGAGCTGGTGGCCCGGCTCCAGCGCGCGGGTGCGAAGGAGGTAGATCGCCGAGGCGACGTCGGTGACCCCCGGCTCGACGGACACCGTCTTCTCCGTGGGGGACTGTCCCTCCCACTGGGTCACGACGACGGCCGTTCCCTCGGCGGGAGCGATGGCAATCCTCAGGCGCCTCCGCTTGTGGTTCTCATCCGACCACAGCTCCATCCCCAGGGTGCGGGCCTGCTCGGCGTCCCAGTGGATGACCAGCTTGTCGCGGATGGGGAAGAAGAACATCCCCACGTCGGTCCGGCCGTAGGCGACGATGGGCCACACCCCGGGGCGGTCCGGGAAGTCGGCCCCGACGGTGACCTGGACCGTCCCGGCCGGGATGCCCAGGTAGCTGGCCCGGAAGACGAGCTGTTCCCCCGGCCCGAAGGCCTCGGTCTGCGCCGACGCGAAGGCGGATAGCAGCGCCAGGGCGGCCGCGAAAAGGCGGCGGATGTGGGAGAGGGACACCTTGCTTCTCGCCGGAAAGGATAGCGCAGGCCTCCGCTCCCGGCATCCGGGGGTAGACTCGGGTGCTCCTTCAGGAGGACGTCTCCATGCCCGTCGATCTCAACGCCGAGGAGGAGGACCTCAAGGAGGAGCAGGTGCGAGCCCGGGCCACCGACTTCGATTGCCCGTCGTGCAACGCCAACAATCCGCTCGACGCTGCGCTCAGGGATCGGGACGAGATCTTCTGCAACTACTGCGGCACCGAGTACCAGGTGCGCATCACCGACGAGGGGCGGCTGAAGCTGAAGGAGCTCTAGGCCGGCCGCGGCCCGAAGAGCGCCGTCCCCACCCGCACCACCGTCGCTCCCTCCTCCACCGCCACCGCGAAGTCGTGGGTGGTGCCCATGGACAAGCCGGACAGGCCATGGAGGCGGGCCAGCTCGCGCAGGGCCCTGAAGTGGGGACGCGACGCCTCGGCGTCGGCGCCGAGGGGCGGCAGGGCCATCAATCCCTCGACGGTGAGCCCGGGGAGGGTGCGCACCCGGGCCAGGAGCGGGCCCACTCCGTCCGGCCGGAGGCCGCTCTTGCTCTCCTCTCCGCCCAGGTTCACCTCCAGGTAGACGCGCAGCGGCTCGCCGGTGCGCCGGCGCGAGAGCTCCTCGGCCACCTCGATGCGGTCCAGGGCGTGGAAGGCGTAGGCGGTGCGGGCCACGTAGCGCGCCTTGTTGGTCTGCAGGGGCCCGATGGCATGCCAGCGGATGCCGGGACAGCCCTCCGCCAGGGCGGCGGCCTTGTCGCGCAGCTCCTGCGCGTAATTCTCGCCGAAGTCGCGCAGCCCGGCCGCGTACGCCTCGCGCACCGCCTCCACCGGCTGGAGCTTGGAGACGGCCAGGAGCGCGACGCTCTCCGCGGGCCGGCCGGCGCGCCGGCAGGCGCCCTCGATGGTGGAGCGGAGGTCCGCCCAGCGCCCGGCGATGCCGCTCACCGGGCCTCCCAGGGCAGCGCCACGCCCCCGGCGCGGAGCAGGGCCAGCGTCTCCACCAGCGGAAGGCCGATCACCGCCGAGTGGCTCCCCCGGATGCGCTCCACCAGGAAGCCTCCCTTGCCCTGCAGGGCGTAGGCGCCGGCCTTGTCCAGGGGCTCGCCGCTGGCGGCGTACCAGGCCAGCGCCTCGGGCGGGGCCCGGGCGAAGGTCACCTCGGTCTCCACTGCCTCCTCGGCGCGGTGCCGCCCGGCGGTGGCCAGGGCGGTGTACACGCGGTGGGTGCGTCCGGCCAGGGCGGAGAGCATGGCCATCGCCTCGCCGGCGTCGAGCGGCTTGCCGAGGATGTTTCCATCCAGTGCCACCGTGGTGTCGGCCGCGAGGACCAGCCCGTCGACGTGCCGCTGGGCCACCAGGTCCGCCTTGGCCCGAGCCAGCCGCCGGACGTAGGTCAAAGGTGACTCACCGGGCCGGGCGGTCTCGTCCACCTCCGCAGGGTCGACCAGGAAGGCCAGCCCCAGCTCCGCGAGCAGGGCGTGGCGGCGCGGGGAGGCCGAGGCGAGGACCAGGGTGGGTCCGGGATGAGACATCGCCCGGCGATGTTTGACCGCCCCGGGGGGCCCCGTGCAAGAAGGGGCGGCTGGGAGCGTTTCTCCCACACCCCGGGGAAGGCGAGGACCCAGGATGAAACCGGCGGATCTGCTCTCGGCGCTGAAGCGAACGGTGGAGCAGCTCGCCGCGTTCAACGAGATCGCCAAGGTGCTCACCTCGACGCTGGAGACGCGCGAGGTCCTCTCCCTGGTGATGCAGAAGGTGTCGGCGGTGCTCAAGCCAGCCAACTGGTCCCTGCTCCTCCTCGACGAGGCGAGCGGGACGCTCTACTTCGAGATCGCCGTGGGGGACGGCGCCGAGCGCCTGCGCCACCTCCGCGTCCGGCCCGGCGAGGGCATCGCCGGCCAGGTCTTCCTCAGCGGACAGCCGCGCCGGGTCGACGACGTCCGCACCACGCCGGACTTCTCGCCTCGCTTCGATGCCGCGTCGTCCTTCCGGACACGCTCCGTGCTCGCCGCGCCGCTCGCCTTCCGGGGCCGGGTGCTGGGCGTCATCGAGCTGGTCAACGGCGAGGGCGACCCGGCCTTCACCGACGAGGACCTCCAGGCGGTGACCGCGGTGGCGGATTTCGCCGCCATCGCCATCGAGAACGCGCGCAACTTCCAGCGTGCCCAGGAGCTGACCCTGACCGACGAGCACACCGGGCTGGGCAACGTCCGCCAGCTCCGGGCGCTGCTCGAGCGGGAGGTGACCCGGGCCCGCGGCTTCGGCCACCCGCTGGCCCTCCTCTTCCTCGACCTGGACCACTTCAAGGCGGTGAACGACGCCCACGGGCACCTGGTGGGGAGCGCCGTCCTCCGCGAGGTGGGGGTGCTCCTCCGCGAGCACTCCCGGCCGGTGGACTCCGCCTTCCGCTACGGCGGCGACGAGTTCGCCGTGCTCCTCCCCGAGACCGGGCTGCAGCGGGGCCTCGAGTCGGCGGAGCGGCTGGTCCACGGCTTCCGAGCCACGCGCTTCACCGGCGACCAGGGGCTCCAGCTCCGCGTCACCGCCTCCATCGGCGTGGCCTGCTTCCCCGACCACGCCCGCGACGGCATCGGCCTCATCGCCGCCTCGGACGCGGCCATGTACTCGGTGAAGGCCCAGGGCCGCGACGGAGCCGCTGCCGCCGCCCCCTCGGCGCCGCGCCACCGAACGGCCACGCCCACCGAGGCCGCTCCTCCCTCCGGGCCGTGAGGCCCCGGGTGGAGCGCGGTCAGCCCGGCTCCGCCTCCCCGCCGACCAGCTGCTGGTTGGTGACGATCTTCGCCGTCTTCTTCAGAGCATCGATGTAAGAGGCCTGCACGTCGTTCTGCCTAGCGCGGAGGGCCTCGGCGCGGAAGGCGTCCTTCTTCGCGGCGTAGGCCGCCGGGGTGGCGCGCTCCCGGGCGGTGACCTGGGCCACGACGAATCCCTCGCCGGCCTCGAAGACGGCAGGAAGGGGACCGGGTGCCGCCGCCGCCGCCGCCGCGGCCAGCAGTGCCGGCGCCGGCCCGAGCTGGGGGATGAACTCGCGCGAGACGCTGAAGCTCCCCGTGTCCACCGCCTGCGGCTTGGTGGCCTGCTCGAAGGTCTTCTCTCCTTCCTTGCGGGGCGGATAGAGCTGGGTCAGGGACTTGCCGGCCAGTAGGGCGGCCAGCGCCTTCTTGGCCTCGGCGGCGGCCAGGGCGCGTGAGCGCTCGCGCTTGAGGAGCAGGGCGGCGATCTCCGGGGCCACCTCGGCCAGCGGCCTCTCCACCGCCGGCCGCTTCTCCTCCACGAGGATGAGGTGCCAGCCGAACGGCGTCTTCACCGGCTCGGAGACCTCGCCCACCTTGAGGTTGAATGCCGCCTGGGTGAACTCGGGCACGAAGGCTCCCCGTTCCGCCCACCCCAGGTCCCCGCCGTGCTCCTTGCTCCCCGGGTCCTCGGAGGAGGCCCGGGCCACCTCGGCGAACGGCTTTCCGCCGACGATCTCCCGTCGGAGCGAGTCGGCGCGCTGCCTGGCCGCCTCCCAGTTTCCCGCCGGGGCATCCTTGGGGACGGTGACCAGCAGATGGCGGGCGTGGACCTGCTCCCCGGTCCGGTAGGCGGCCGGGTTGTCCCGGTAATAGGCCTCCACCTGGGCGGGGTGGGACTGGCGGTAGGCCTGGACGTCGGCCGGGGAGGGCGCCTGGGCCTGTTCGGCATACAGGGTGGGCAGGAAGCGGACGGCGGTCAGGGTCACCGTGTCCCCTTCCTTCAGGAAGCGGGCATGGACCTCGTCCTCGGAGACGGCCGCGGTGGCGCCCACCACCTCCATCAGGCGCCGGGCGGAGAGCTGCCGCCGCAGCTCGGACTCGTAGTCCGGGGCGCTCTTGGCGTAGTAGTCGTGCAGGACTTGCTGGTACCGCTGGAGGTCGAAGGCGCCGTCCTTCTGGAAGTCCGGGTTTTTGTGGAGGATTTCCACGACCTCTTCGTCCGAGGTGCCCACCCCGGCCGCCTCCGCCGCCTGGGCGACGAGCTCGAAGAGGACCAGCTCATCCAGGGTGCTGGCCGCCAGCCGCCGGGTGAAGGCCTCCGGGAGGCTCCCTTGCGAGCGGTAGGCCTGGAGCCGGAGCGCGTAGGCCCGCTGGAAGTCGCGCAGGGGAATCTCCCGGCCGTTCACCACCGCGGCGGCGGTGCTCACCGTGCGCGTCAGCGGCGCGTCGCATCCCCGGCTGCCGGGGCCGAACTGGAGGACGAACACCACCGCGATGGCGAGGATGAAGAGCAGGCTGAACAGCCGGCGGGGCTCGAGGGCGTTCATGGCGAGGGGTTTGACCGCATAGGCAACCCCTCGCGAAAGTGCAACACTCCTTCGACGTGCTGGCCCTGCTCAAGCGGCACAGAGAGCCGCTCCTCGTCCTGGTCCTCCTCGCCTATCCGCTCATCCAGCTCCTCGGCACCGGCGCCCGGGTGCGCGAGCCGAACCTCGTCGACCGCGTCCTGCTCGGGGCCACCGCCCCGCTCCAGCGCGCGCTGGTGGCCGCCATCGACGGGGCGGCCGGGGCCTGGGAGCGCTACGTCTCGCTGCGACGGGTGGAGCGCGAGAACCGCGCGCTGCGCGGCGAGGTCCAGGCGCTGCGGGCGGAGGTGGGCGGGATGCAGGAGGCGCGCAGCGAGAACGAGCGTCTCCGCCGCCTCCTCAACTATCCGGAGGTCGGAACCGGACCGCGGGTGGTGGCGCGGGTGGTGGGCCTCAGCCCGGACGCCAACCGGCTCACCGTGCGCATCGACCGGGGCGAGGCGGACGGGGTGCGGCGGAACATGCCGGTGGTGACCTCCGACGGCGTGGTGGGGCAGGTGCTGCGGGCCACCGGAAGCGGGGCGGACGTGCTCCTCCTGGTCGATCCCAACTCCCGGCTCGGGGTGCGCGTGCAGCGGACGCGTGCCCGGGCCGGTGCCGCCGGGACGGGTGACGACCGCCTCCTCAGGCTGGACTACCTCCTCCGCGCCGAGGACCTCGAGGAGGGGGACGCGGTGGTGACCGCGGGCACCGACGGCGTGTATCCGCCGGGGCTGATGGTGGGCCGCGCCACCCGCATCCAGCGGCAGGGCTCGGGGATGTTCCTCGGGGCGATGCTCATCCCGGCGGTGGACTTCTCCCGGCTGGAGGAGGTGCTGGTGCTCTCGCCGACGGGGAGCTCGGCCGTGCTCCTGCCCCGCGCCACTCCCGTTCCCACCCGGGTGGAGGGCGCCCGGTGACGCGCGTCGCCCTCTCCGCCGCGCTGGCCCTCGCCCTCCTGGCCGTGGAATCGGTGCTGGTGAAGTACCTGGGGCTGACCCTGGCCCGCATCGACGTCACCGTGGCCATCGTCGCCTTCCTCGCCCTGCGCGCCGGGCTGCTCGAGGGGGCGTGCGGGTCCTTCGCGGTGGGGTACCTCCTGGACCTCATGTCCGGCCGCCCCACCGGGCTCTACACCTTCCTGGCCGTGCTCACCTTCCTGCTCGGGCGCATCGGCAGCTCGCTGGTCGAGGTGCGCGGGGCGGCCGGCTTCGCGCTCTTCGCCCTCGCCGCCGATGCGGTGCACGCCCTGCTCGCCCTGGCGGTGACCTGGCTCACCAGCAAGACGTGGGGGATGGGCGCCCTCTCCCCGTCGGGGCTCCCCCTCGAGGTCCTGCTCACCGGGGCGGCCGCCTTCTGCCTCTACCCTCTGCTCCAGAGGTTCGGCCCGGTGGCCGAGCGACCCGAGCCCGGGCTGATCGGGCTCCCCCGATGACGCTCGGCCAGTCGAGCACCGGGCGGGACCTCAAGCAGCGGACGCTGTGGGTGGCGTTGCTCATGTGCGCCGGGCTCCTCCTCCTGGCGGTGCGGCTCTACCGGCTCCAGGTCATCCGCGGCGACGACTACGCCGCCAAGTCGGTGGCCAACTTCGTCAAGGAGGTGCGCATCCGCGCCGACCGGGGAAACATCCGGGACCGGCGGGGCGAGGTGCTGGTCGACAGCCGGCCCTCCTTCGACGTCTTCGTGACCCCGGCGTTCTGCGAGCGGTGCGCCGACGAGGTGCTCCCCCGGCTGGCGGGCTGGCTGGGATGGGACGACGCGCAGCGCTCGCATGTCGACGCCCTGCTCCGCGCGGCGCGCAAGAGCGCTCCCTTCCAGCCGGTGCCGGTGCAGCTCGACCTCACCCGCGACGAGCTGGACACGCTGGCCGCGCACAAGACGGAGCTTCCCGGGGTGGACTGGCCGGCCGTCCCGCACCGCCACTACCGCGCCGGCCCGGTGCTCTCCCACGTGGTGGGGTACATGAACGAGATCACCCAAGAGGAGCTGGAGCGGCCGCCCTCCGGAACTCCCTACGCGCTGGGCGACTTCATCGGCCGCCGGGGGGTGGAGCGCTTCTTCGAGCGCGAGCTGCGCGGCGCGGACGGCTCCCGCAAGGAAGTGGTCAACGCCCGGGGCGAGACCATCCAGGAGCTGAGCGACCTGCTCGTCGGTCACTCTCCCATCGCGCCCCAGCCGGGGGACACGGTGGTGCTCTCCCTCGACATGCGTCTGCAGGCGGAGGCGGAGCGCGCCTTCCCCGGCGTGGCCGGGGCGGTGGTGGTGATGGACGCCCGCACCGGCTTCGTCCTGGCCATCGTCTCCCGGCCGGGCTTCGACCCCAATCTCCTCACCGGCCGGGTGACCGCGGCGCAGATGGCGGAGATGGCGCGGGATCCGCTCCAGCCGATGATCTTCCGGCCCACCCAGCAGCACTACAGCCCGGGCTCCACCTTCAAGGTGGTGACCGCGCTGGCCGCGCTCCACGGCGGGACCGTCTCGCCGGCGCAGACGGTGTCCTGCTCCGGGGGGTACACCCTCGGGGCGCGTCGCTGGCGATGCTGGAACGAGGCCGGGCACGGGCCGATGGATGCGCGGCACGCGCTCCAGCACTCCTGCGACACCTACTACTTCCGGATGGCGGACCTGCTCGGGCTCGACCCCATCGCCGAGATGGGGCGGGCGCTGGGGCTCGGGGCGCCCACCGGGGTGGGGGTGGTGGCCGAGGTGCCGGGGATCATGCCCGACAGCGCCTACCACGACCGGGTCACGCCCGGCGGCTACACCAAGGGCATGGCCCTCAACGCCGCCATCGGCCAGGGCGATGTCAACGTGACGCCGCTCCAGCTGGCGGTGCTCTATGCTGCGGTGGGCAACGGCGGCCAGGTGTTCCGGCCACAGCTGGTGCGCCGCATCGAGAGCCCGGACGGCAAGACCCTTCAGGAATACCAGCCGCAGCTGGTGCGGCAGGTGGAGATCGACCCCGAGCAGCACCAGCTGGTGGTCGATGCCCTGGCGGCAGTGGTCAACGAGCCGGGCGGCACGGCCTACCGCTCGCGGCTCCCGGACATCCGCTTCGCCGGAAAGACGGGCACCGCCCAGGTGGTGGCCCTGGGCCGGGTGCGGGTGAAGAAGGAGGCGATGGACTACTGGCAGCGCGACCACGCCTGGTTCGCCGCCTTCGCTCCGGCGGAGGACCCGGAGATCGCCGTGGTGGTCCTCAACGAGCACGGAGGCCACGGCGCCGCCGAGGCGGCGCCCACCGCCTCGGCCATCATCCGCAAGTACTTCGAGCTCAAGCGCAGCGATGCCAACGCCAGCATCGCCGCCACCGCCTCCCTCCCCCGGGGGCCGCTGCCCGCGCCTCCCCCCGCGCCGGCGCCGCCGGCCACGCTGCGTGCCCCGGCAATGCGCGGACCGGCTCCCGACGAGACCGGCACGCCGGTGGTGGCCCGGCCGCTGGCGCAGGCTCCGGTTGGGGTGTCGCCGCCGGCCCCGGAGGCGTCGCCCTAGATGCTGCTCCGGGTCGAGCGACGGATGGTGCCCCACGTCCCCTGGACGCTGGTGGCGGTCACCCTGGCCATCGCCGTGCTCGGCATCTGGAACCTCGCCTCGGCCTCGCGCCCTCCCCACACCCCGCTCTGGACGCGGCAGACGGTGAACCTGGCGGTGGGGCTGGTGGCGGCGATGGGGGTGTGCTTCCTCGACACGCGCTTCCTCCAGCGGATGGCCTATCCGTTCTATGGCACCTGCCTCGGGCTCCTCCTCCTCCTCCGGGTGGTCGGGCACCGGGCGAAGGGCGAGGCGAGCTGGCTGGCCCTCGGCCCGCTACGCATGGAGCCGGCGGAGTTCATGAAGGTGGCGCTCCTCCTCGCCCTGGCCCGCTCCTTCCACGACCACCCGCGCCGCCCGGAGGAGCCGCACGGGCTGGCCGAGCTGTGGCGGCCGGTGCTCCTCGCCCTGGGGGCGGCGGCGCTGGTGCTGCCCGACCTGGGCAACACGATGATGATCCTCCTCACCGCGGGCACGGTGCTGCTCTTCGCCAAGCTCAAGCGCGGCCTGCTCGTGGCCGGGGTGGTGGTGCTGGTCTCGCTCTCCGCGGTGGTCTGGAACGATTACGTGCGCGACCCCTCGGACGGCCACCGCACGGTGATCCGCAACGTGCTCAAGCGCCACCAGAGCGCCCGCATCGCCGGCTGGCTCTCCCCGGACTCCGACCTGCGCGGCAGCGGCTACCACGCCGCCCAGTCGAAGATCGCCGTCGGCTCGGGGGGCTTCCTGGGCAAGGGCTGGAGGCAGGGCACCCAGACCGGGCTCTTCTTCCTCCCCGAGCAGCACACCGACTTCATCTTCTCGGTGTGGGCCGAGGAGCACGGCTTTCTGGCCTGCCTCCTCCTCCTCGTCCTCTACGGGCTGATGTTCACCACCGCGCTGGGGGTCTCCTTCCAGGCGCGAGACCGCTTCGGGGCCTTCGTCTGCGTGGGCGTGGCGGCGATGCTCTTCTGGCAGGTGTTCGAGAACATCGGGATGGTGGTCGGGCTGCTTCCCGTCACGGGCATCACCCTGCCGCTCATGTCCTACGGTGGGTCCTCGATGGTCAGCGTGCTGCTCTCGCTCGGGCTGGTGGCCAACGTGGCCATGCGGCGGCACCTGTTCTAGTCAGAGCAGCGTCCCGCGGAAGACGAGCGTGGCCACGTTGAAGTAGATGATCAGCCCGCTCACGTCGACCAGGGTGGCCACGAACGGAGCGGAGGCCTTGGCCGGGTCGAACCCCATCCGGCGGAGGAGGAAGGGGAGCATCGAGCCGACCAGGTTCCCGTAGAGGACCACCCCCACCAGGGCCAGGGCGACCACCGCGCCCACCAGGACGTAATGCTCGCCGTACTGGTGGAAGACGTGGGCCCAGAGGAGGATGCGCACAAAGCCGATGCTCCCCAGCAGCGCGCCCAGGGCCAGGCCGGAGGCCAGCTCGCGGCTGGCCACGCGCCACCACTGGCGGAGGGTCACCTCGCGCAGGGCCAGGGAGCGGATGATGATCGAGGTGGCCTGGGAGCCGGAGTTCCCGCCGCTGGAGATGATCAAGGGAAGGAAGAGGGCGAGCACGGTGGCCTTGGCGATCTCCTCCTCGTAGGCGCCCATGGCCGTGGCGGTGAGCATCTCGCCGAGGAAGAGCGCGGAGAGCCAGCCGCCCCGCTTGCGCACCATGGAGAAGAACCCGACGTCGAAGTAGGGCGCGTCGAGGGCCTCCACGCCGCCCAGCCCCTGGATGTCCTGGGTGGCCTTCTCCTCGGCCACGTCGAGGACGTCGTCCACGGTGATCACCCCGAGCAGCACCCCCTGGCTGTCGGTGACCGGCAGCGCCACCCGGTCGTACTTCTCGAACATGGCCACCAGCTCGGTGCGGTCGGCGGTGGCCAGGATGCTCACCAGCTGGCGGTCGTTGAGCTCGGAGACCGGGATGTCCGGATCGGCCATGACCAGGGTGGGGAGCCGGATGTCGTCGAGCAGCACGCCCTTCTCGTCGGTGACGTAGATGACGTTGAGCGACTGGGACTCGATGCCCTTGCCGCGCTCGCGGATGGAACGCAGGGCCTCGCCGGCGGTGATGGTGGGCCGCACCGCCAGGTACCGCGGGGTCATGAAACGGCCGGCGGTTCCCTCCGGATAGCCGAGCAGCTGCCGCGCCTGCTGGAGCTGGTCCGGCTTGAGCGTGGCCAGCGCCCGCTTGGTGACCTCCGCCGGGAGCTCCTCGAAGAGGCGCGTCCGATCGTCGGGGGCCATCTCGTTGAGCAGCCCGACCAGCTGCTCGGTGCCGAGCCTCTCCACCACCTCGGTCTGCTGGTCGACCGGGAGGTACTCGAACACGGTGGTGGCCAGCTGCCGCGGGAGGATCCGGAAGATGATCCCGCTTTCCGCCGGCGGGAGGTCCTCGATCACCTCGGCGATGTCTGGCGCGTCCATCTCCGAGAAGGCCTCCCGGATGGTGGCGTAGTCCTTGGCCTGAAGCAGCTCGTCGAATTCCGGCTTGAGCAGGTTGCCCAGCATGTTCGGTCTCCGTCGGCCCGACATGGTGTATGAAGTCCGAGCCGAGCGCCTACGTCTTTTTTGGCGAAGTCTCCCGGAGGGGGCATGGCGAAGACGACGACCACCACGCGTTCCGGAAGCACCGCTCCCGCCGGCCCGGCGGTCGGGCGCGGCCTCCGGGGGGAAGCCCCGCCGGCCAGCCTCCCGGGCGGCATCCAGCTGGATACGTCTGCCCCGGGGCCCGAGCACCGGTCCTTCCCGCGGGCCAGGCTCCGGGTGCCCTTCCGCGTCTGGATCGGCGAGGGGGCGGACCGGCGCTTCAGCGCCACCCTCGGCTCGGAGAACCTGAGCGTGAGCGGCGCCTTCCTCGAGTCCACCTTCTTCCTCCGGGTGGGCACGGAGATCATGGTGCGCTTCGAGCTCGAGCCGAAGGGCCCGCCGGTGGAGGCGAGGGCGGAGGTGCTCCGTCAGGAGCGCACCGAGGAGCGAACCGGCCGCTCGGGGATGGGCCTGCGCTTCCTGGAGTTCTTCAAGCAGACCGAGGTGACCCTAGCCCGCCTCTTCCTCGGGGAGCAGCTGCGCCGCTTCGCCGAGGGCTACCTCCAGACGGCGCGCACCCGGGCCATCGAGTCCGAGCTGGACCGGGTGGTCGACGCGCTCGCTGCCTGGGAGCTGCTCAAGGTGACCGCCCCGGCCGACCCGTGGCGGATCGGCGAGGCGCTGCCCGCGCCGAAGGGGCGCTAGGCCTCACGGAGAGCTCAGCTCAGGGCCTTCTGGAAGGTCGCTTCCAGCTTGGCCTTGGGCACCGCGCCGACCACCTGCTCGATGACCTTCCCGCCCTTGAACAGGAGCAGGGTGGGGATGCTGCGGATGCCGTAATCCTGCGGTGTCTTGGTGTGCTCGTCCACGTTCAGCTTGGCCACCTTCACCTTGCCCTTGTACTGGGTGGCCAGGGCATCGAGCGTGGGCGCGATGGCCTTACAGGGCGCGCACCAGGTGGCCCAGAAGTCCACCAGCACCGGCTCCGCCGAGTCGAGGACCTGCGCCTTGAAGTCGCCATCCGAAACCTGAATCACGTCCTGTCCAGCCATGTGT
>Ga0335083_10001534_pt1 | contig 31634 bp, 24 predicted proteins | sample Lox_Sample_42_FD_206716 | JGI IMG/M metagenome (GOLD analysis project Ga0335083, IMG submission 206716) | Soil microbial communities from Loxahatchee National Wildlife Refuge, Florida, United States - Lox_Sample_4.2 | ecosystem: Environmental > Terrestrial > Soil > Wetlands | place: USA...
ACGCTCGAAATCGAGCGCATGCCTGAAGAGCGGGTGGCCGCGTGAGCGCGGCCGGCGCAGGCACGAGCGTCACGCGCGTCGTCCTGATCACCGGCGCGGGCTCGGGCATCGGCGCGGCGCTCGCGCGCCGCATTGCCGGGCCCGGCATCGCGCTGATGCTGCACGCGCGCGGTGCGGACGAAGCGGCGCGTGCGCGACTCGCAGCCGTCGCCGCAGAGTGCGCACAACGAGGCACGACCTGCGCCACGGCGTTCGGCGACCTCGCCGGCCCGGGCAATGCGGGCGGGCTCGTGGAAGCGACGCTCGCGCAATTCGGCGCGCTCGACCAGCTCGTGGCCAACGCCGGGCACGCGCAACGCCAGACGCTCGCCGCGCTCGACTTCGGCTCGCTCGAAGGCGCGTTCGCCGCCATGCCTGCCGCGTTCGCGGCGCTCGTGCAGCGCGCGCGGCCGGCGCTGGAACGCTCGGCTTGCGCACGCGTGGTCGCGCTCAGCTCCTTCGTTGCGCACCGATATCGCGCCGACGCACCCTTCGCCGCCACCGCCGCCGCAAAAGCCGCACTCGAATCGCTCGCGAAAACCGCCGCCGCGGAGCTGGCGCCGCATGGCGTGACCGTGAACTGCGTCGCGCCCGGTTATACTCGCAAGGACAAGGGCCCCACGCCCGAGAACGCACCCGCCTGGGCGCGCGCGGCAGAGGAAACCCCGCTCGGCCACGTGGCCGATCCCGCCGATATCGCGGAACTCATCGCCTTCCTGCTCTCCGACGCCGCACGCCACATCACCGGCCAGGTGATCCATGTCGACGGCGGGCTGACGCTCGGCTAACACGCGCGCTCGCTTGAGCGGTTCGCCGCGCCGCCCATCGTTCGCTTGCTATCGAATGAAAGCAGCGCCGGCGCCCCCCCCAAATTGTTACCCTGGCCTGAGCGCGGTTTCGCACCGTAAAATACCCCCGCAGCACACCGGAGACGGGCGGCGGTCGCACAGCGTCCGCGCCGCGCGCACGCGCCACTCGAAGCACCTGCGGGCCGAGCGTGTCGCTTGCGCCATAAGCGCCGCTCGATAAACCGTGGCGTGCACAACAACAGGGGGAAGACAGGCGATGGGCTCATTTCAATGGTTCACCGAGTTGAACGAGCGTGAGCGGCGCACGCTCTACGCGGGTTTCGGCGGCTACGCCGTCGACGCGTTCGACTTCATGATCTACTCGTTCCTGATCCCGACGCTCATCGCGACCTGGGGCATGACCAAGAGTCAGGCTGGCATGATCGCCACGAGTTCATTGATCTCGTCGGCGCTTGGCGGCTGGCTCGCCGGCATTCTCGCCGACCGCTACGGCCGCGTGCGTGTGCTGCAGTGGACCATCGCCACCTTCGCGCTCTTCACCTTCCTCTCCGGCTTCACCCACTCGTTCTGGCAACTGCTCACCACGCGCACGCTGCAGGGCATCGGCTTTGGCGGCGAATGGTCGGTCGTCACGATCATGATGGCCGAGACGATCCGCTCGCCGCAGCATCGCGCCAAAGCCGTGGGCACCGTGCAGAGCAGCTGGTCGTTCGGCTGGGCCGCGGCCGCCATCCTCTACTGGGCCTTCTTCGCTTTGCTGCCCGAGGAATACGCGTGGCGAGCCTGCTTCTGGATCGGCATCCTGCCCGCGCTCTGGATTCTCTATGTGCGCCGCAACGTGAGCGATCCCGAGATCTTCGTCGCGACACGCCGCGCGCGCGAAAGCGGCGCGATGCAAGGCCACTTCCTGCAGATCTTCTCTCGCGCGCATCTCGCCACCACCGTGCTCGGCAGCGTGCTGTGCACCGGCATGCTCGGCGGCTACTACGCCATCACCACCTGGCTGCCCACCTACCTCAAGACGGTGCGCCACCTCTCGGTGTTCAACACGAGCGGCTATCTGATCGTGCTGATCGTGGGCTCGTTCACGGGCTATATCGTCGGCGCGATACTCTGCGACAAGATCGGCCGGCGCGCCTCGTTCATCCTCTTCGCGATCGGCTCGTTCGCGCTCGGCATGGCCTATACGATGCTGCCCATCACCGACGCCGCCATGCTCCTGCTCGGCTTTCCGCTCGGCATCGTCGTGCAGGGCATCTTCGCGGGCGTGGGCGCGTATCTCTCCGAGCTCTATCCGAACACGATTCGCGGCTCGGGCCAGGGCTTCTGCTACAACCTCGGGCGCGGTCTCGGCTCGTTCTTCCCCATCCTCGTGGGCGTCCTCGCGCAAACCAACTCGCTCGTGAAGGCGATCGGCGTGGTCGCGGGCGCGGGCTATCTGCTCGTGATCGTCGCGGCGCTTTGCCTGCCCGAGACGAAGGGCAAGGTGCTCGCCACCGGGAACCCCACCGGGACGAGCGAGCGCTCGTCCGCGGAGTCCACTGCACGATGAGCCCGAACGTGCTGCAATACCTTCCGTCCCTTTGACCCCTTTGCGCACGACCGGCATGAAAACGATCGTCCTCGGCGCCGGTGTGATCGGCGTCGCTACTGCGTACTATTTGAGCGAGCGAGGCTGCGACGTCACGGTCGTCGAGCGGGAACCGGGCGTCGCGCTCGGCACGAGCTTCGGCAACGCCGGCGTGATCGCGCCCGGCTACGTCACGCCGTGGGCCGCGCCCGGCATGCCTACAAAGCTCATCAAGTACCTGCTCAAGCCCACCTCCCCGCTCATCTTCCGGCCCACGCTCGACGCCGCGCAATGGCGCTGGATCGCGCGCTGGCTGCGCGAATGCGATCTCGCGCGCTTTCGCGTGAACAAGCAGCGCATGCAGCGCATCGCCTACTACAGCCGCGAATGCCTGCACGCGTTTCGCGCCACGCATGCGTTCGAGTACGGGCGCAGCCAGGGCTATCTGCAGCTCTTTCGCAGCGACTACGACCTGGAACTCGCGCAACCGGCGCTTGGCGTGCTGCGCGACGCGGGCATCGCCTACCGCGAGCTCGATCCCGCCGCCTGCGCGCAGGTCGAGCCGGGTCTCGCCTGGTCGCGCGTGAAACCGGTGGCGGGCGTCTATCTGCCCGACGACGAAGCCGGCGACTGCGCGCGCTTCACGCGCGAGTTGCGCGCCGTGTGCGAAGCGCGAGGCGTGACGTTTCTGTTCGACACCGAGGTGCTCGCGCTCGAAGCCGCAGGCGGCAAGGTGAGCGGCGTGCGCGTGCGCGCCGTGCCCGGCCGCCGCACGGCAAACAGCCGAAAGGACCGGCGCGAGCAGCGCCTCGCACCGGCCGAGGTGCTGCGCCCCGCCGAGCGCAGCGAGCCCGCGGACGCCACGCCGCAGACGCTGGCCGCCGACGCCGTGGTGGTCGCGCTCGGCGTGGAGAGCGCGGCGCTCGTCGCGCCGCTCGGCGTGCGCGTGCCGCTGTATCCGGTGAAGGGCTATTCGGCCACGCTGCCGGTGGTCGACGAGCAGAAGGCGCCGCGCGCCGCGCTCATGGACGAGTCGCTCAAGACGGCGATCACGCGCTTCGGGCCTTACCTGCGCGTGGCGGGCACGGCGGAGCTTGGCAACCACCGCGCGACGCTGCGTGAGCAGGCGCTGCAAACGCTCATGAAGGTGCTCGACGACTGGTTTCCGCACGCGGCCACGCCTTCTTCGGCGCAGTTCTGGGTCGGACGCCGGCCGATGGTGCCGGACGGCGCGCCGCTGCTGGGCGGCTCGGGTGTCGATGGGCTGTGGCTGAACGTCGGGCACGGCTCGACGGGTTGGGCGATGTCGATGGGCTCGGGCCGCGTGCTCGCGGATCTCGTCACGCAGCGCAAGCCGGAGATCGATCTCGATGGGCTGACGCTGGCGCGGTATCGGCGGTGACGCGCGGTGTTGAAGCGCGCAGTAAAACACGGCGCTCAGCCCGCGCCCTGTCCGCGCGCGACAGGGCATCGGCCGTGCATCAATCGAGCGTCACGCTGGCCAGCGCTTCATAACGCGCGCCCTGTCGAGCGAGCGTGCTCGAATACAGCACGAGCGACTCGAACCGCAGAGGCGGTAGCGCCTCGCCGCTCACGGCCGGCGGCGCACCCACGGCGTCGCGCGCGAACCGCGCGATCGTCACGTGCGGGCGAAACGCGCGCGCGTCGAGCGGCAGTCCCACTTCGCCCATGAGCGACCGCACGCGCCAGTCGAGCGACGTGAATGCATCCGACATCGCCAGTACGGCCACCATCAATCGCGGATGCGAGCGGCCTGGCCAGCACTCGATCTTCGTCACCGGCGCGGGCGGTACGAGCGGCGCATGCTCCGCCAGCCGGCGCGAGAGCGCCTCGCCCTGGACGAACGACATCGCGCCGATGAATGCCACCGTCAGATGCAGTTGCGCATACGGCACGCGCCGCGCGTTGGGCGGCACGTCGAGCGCGGCGAGTGCGTCGCGCGACGCCGCATCCGGCGCGAGCGCGACGAAGCAGCGCCGCCACTGATCGGTCTCGCGTGCTTCGGACATGATCGGCGGGCCTCGATGGGTCGGGCAATCGCGTCATGGTAACTTGTCGGCCGGAGTTAGTGTGTCGACGGAAAGTTGCTGCTTTCGCGCCTGCTCTCCGGCCCACGACATTCACTCTGGCCCCGCGCGGCACGGCGCACGCCCCTGCAAACCCGCTCTCGGCCACGCATCTCCGACGCAAAAATTCCAGGGCGCAAAAAAGCCGGGCCACCCTTACGGGTGCCCGGCCCTTCGCCGAAGCAGAAAACGTGGCCTCTGCCCGCCTTAGCGCCTTAGCGCGGCAGCTCCGAGCTGCCCATCAAGTACGCATCGACCGAACGCGCGCACTGACGACCTTCCCGGATCGCCCAGACGACGAGCGACTGGCCGCGACGCATGTCGCCGGCGGTGAAGACCTTGTCGACCGACGTGTAGTACGCCTTCTCGCCTTCGGTCGAGGCGCGCACGTTGCCGCGCGCATCCTTTTCGACGCCGAACGCTTCGAGCACCGGCGAGACCGGCTGCGTGAAGCCCATGGCGAGCAGCACGAGGTCGGCCTTCATTTCGAATTCCGAGCCCGGCACTTCGACCATCTTGCCGTCCTTCCACTCCACTCGCGCGGCGATGAGCTTCTCGACCTTGCCGTTCTTGCCTTCGAGGCGCTTGGTCGCGACCGCCCAGTCGCGCGAGCAGCCTTCCTCGTGCGACGACGAGGTGCGCAGCTTGATCGGCCAGTACGGCCACACGAGCGGCTTGTTCTCTTCCTCGGGCGGCTGCGGCAGCAGTTCGAACTGCGTGACGCTCTTCGCGCCATGACGGTTCGAGGTGCCCACGCAGTCGGAGCCCGTGTCGCCGCCGCCGATCACGACGACGTGCTTGCCCTTCGCGACGAGCTGGCCCGGCAGCTTGTCGCCGGCGTTGACCTTGTTCTGCTGCGGCAGGAATTCCATCGCGTAGTAGATGCCTTCCAGCTCGCGGCCCGGCACCGGCAGGTCGCGCGGCGTTTCCGAGCCGCCGGCGATCACCACGGCGTCGAACTGTTCCTTCAGCGCTTCGGGCGAGATGGTTTCCTTCGCCGTGTTGGCGATGAACGCAGGCAGTTCACCCTTGCCGATGAACACGTTGGTGCGGAACGTCACGCCTTCGGCTTCCATCTGGCGCATGCGGCGGTCGATCAGCCACTTCTCCAGCTTGAAGTCGGGGATGCCATAACGCAGCAGGCCGCCGATGCGGTCGTTCTTCTCGAACACGGTCACGTCGTGGCCCGCGCGCGCGAGCTGCTGCGCAGCGGCGAGGCCCGCGGGACCCGAGCCGACGACGGCGACCTTCTTGCCCGTCTTGTGCTTCGGCACCTGCGGCGCGACCCAGCCTTCGGCCCAGGCCTTGTCGATGATCGCGTGCTCGATCGACTTGATGCCGACCGGGTCGTCGTTGATGCCGAGCGTGCACGCCGCTTCGCAGGGCGCCGGGCAGATGCGGCCCGTGAACTCGGGGAAGTTGTTGGTCGAGTGCAGGACGTCGATCGCGCTCTTCCAGTCCTGGCGGAACACGAGGTCGTTGAAGTCCGGAATGATGTTGTTGACCGGGCAGCCGTTGTTGCAGAACGGGATGCCGCAGTCCATGCAGCGCGCGCCCTGGATCTTCGCGTCGGCGTCGGAGAGCGCCGCGACGAATTCCTTGTAGTGCTTCACGCGCGTGAGCGGTGCTTCGTACGCCTCATGCTGGCGCTCGAACTCGAGAAAACCGGTTGCCTTACCCATAGGGTTCTCGTCTATCTATCTGTTCGCGAAAAATCGCGGTGAGGGGGACAGCGCCCGCCGCTGCGCTCGATGTCGCGCGGCAGGCGCTTACGTCAGTTCAGTCGTCGCGGGATCAAGCGGCCAGTTCTTCCTGGTTCGCCTTCTTCGCGCCGAGTTCGCTCAGTGCGCGCTTGTATTCCGTCGGGAACACCTTCACGAACTGGCGGCGCGCCGCATCCCAGTTTTCGAGCAGCGCCTTCGCACGCGGCGAGCCCGTGAACTGGAAGTGACGCTCGACGAGTCCCTTGAGCAGCGCTTCGTCCGTCTGGCCCGTGTGCCACAGCGCGCGGTCCACGGTGCGCTCCTGTTCGGCCTGTTGCAGGACCGGGTCGAGCGCGACCATCGACTTGTTGCACTTGCCGGCGAACGTTCCATCCGGGTCATAGACATACGCCAGGCCGCCCGACATGCCGGCCGCGAAGTTGCGGCCCGTCTCGCCGAGCACGACCACCGTGCCGCCCGTCATGTATTCGCAGCCGTGGTCGCCCGTGCCTTCCACGACCGCCGTCGCGCCCGAGTTACGCACGCAGAAGCGCTCGCCCGCCACGCCGCGGAAGAACGATTCGCCTTCGAGCGCGCCGTACATCACCGTGTTGCCGCAGATGATGTTTTCTTCGGACTTGCCGCGGAAGTCGTTGGTCGGACGGATGATGATGCGGCCGCCCGAGAGGCCCTTGCCGACGTAGTCGTTGCCGTCGCCCACGAGATCCAGCGTGATGCCGCGTGCGAGGAACGCGCCGAAGCTCTGACCCGCCGTGCCCTTGAGCTGGATGTGGATCGTGTCTTCCGGCAGACCGTCGTGGCCGTACTTCTTCGCGACGACGCCCGAGAGCATCGCGCCGACCGTGCGGTTCACGTTGCGCACCGGCTGGATGAACGAGACGTGCTCGCCCGTTTCGATCGCGGCCTTCGCCTTCTCGATCAGCGTGTGATCGAGCGCGCGCTCGAGACCGTGGTCTTGCGTGTCGACGTGCAGACGCGCGACTTCGGCGCCCACTTCCGGCTGGTAGAACACGCGCGAGAAGTCGAGACCCTTCGCCTTCCAGTGCTCGACGCCACGGCGCGTGTCGAGCAGATCCGCGCGGCCGACGAGGTCGTCGAACTTGCGGATGCCCAGTTGCGCCATGATCTCGCGCACTTCTTCGGCGATGAAGAAGAAGAAGTTCACGACGTGCTCGGGCTGGCCCGAGAACTTCGCGCGCAGCACCGGATCCTGCGTCGCGACGCCGACCGGACACGTGTTCAGATGGCACTTGCGCATCATGATGCAGCCCTGGACGACGAGCGGCGCTGTTGCGAAGCCGAATTCGTCCGCGCCGAGCAGCGCGCCGATCACCACGTCGCGACCGGTCTTCATCTGGCCGTCGGCCTGCACGCGGATGCGGCCGCGCAGCTGGTTCAGCACCAGCGTCTGCTGGGTTTCGGCGAGGCCGAGTTCCCACGGCGTGCCCGCGTGCTTGAGCGACGAGAGCGGCGAGGCGCCCGTGCCGCCGTCGTGACCTGCGATCACGACGTGGTCGGCCTTCGCCTTCGCGACACCGGCTGCCACCGTGCCCACGCCCACTTCCGACACCAGCTTGACCGAGATCGACGACGACGGGTTCACGTTCTTCAGATCGTGAATCAGCTGCGCGAGGTCTTCGATCGAATAGATGTCGTGGTGCGGCGGCGGCGAGATGAGACCCACGCCCGGCACCGAGTAACGCAGCTTGCCGATGTACTCGGAAACCTTGTGGCCCGGCAGCTGGCCGCCTTCGCCCGGCTTCGCGCCCTGCGCCATCTTGATCTGGATCTGGTCCGCCGACGACAGGTACTCCGCCGACACGCCGAAGCGGCCCGACGCGACCTGCTTGATCTTCGAGCGCAGCGAGTCGCCATCCTTCAGCGGGATGTCCTTGACGACTTCGCTGCCGATGATCGACTGCATCGTGTCGCCGTTCTTGATCGGAATGCCGCGCAGTTCGTTGCGGTAGCGCTTCTCGTCTTCGCCGCCCTCACCCGTGTTCGACTTGCCGCCGATGCGGTTCATCGCGACGGCGAGCGTAGCGTGCGCTTCCGTGCTGATCGAGCCGAGCGACATCGCGCCCGTGGCGAAGCGCTTGACGATTTCCTTGGCCGGCTCGACGTCGTCGATCGAGATCGCGCGCGTCGGGTCGATGCGGAACTCGAAGAGACCGCGGAACGTCATGTGGCGCTTCGTCTGATCGTTGATCAGGTGCGCGTATTCCTTGTACGTCTGGTACGAGTTGCTGCGCGCCGAGTGCTGGAGCTTGGCGATCGCATCCGGCGTCCACATGTGGTCTTCGCCGCGCACGCGGTAGGCGTATTCGCCGCCCGCGTCGAGCATGTTCGCGAGGACCGGGTTGTCGCCGAACGCGTCGTGGTGCAGACGGATCGCTTCTTCGGCCACTTCGAAGAGGCCAATACCACCCACCTTCGAGGCCGTGCCCTTGAAGTACTTCTGCACGAGGTCGTCAGCAAGGCCGACCGCTTCGAAAATCTGCGCGCCCGTGTACGACATGTACGTGGAGATGCCCATCTTCGACATCACCTTGAGCAGGCCCTTGCCCACCGCCTTGGTGAAGTTGTAGACAGCCTTATCCGCCGAGAGATCGCCCTTCAGGCCCTGCGCCATCTGCGCGAGCGTTTCCATCGCGAGGTACGGGTGCACGGCTTCGGCGCCGAAGCCCGCGAGCAGCGCGAAGTGGTGCGTCTCACGCGCCGAACCCGTTTCCACGACGAGGCCCGTGCTCGTGCGCAGACCGTGCTGCACGAGGTGCGAGTGGATCGCCGAGGTGGCGAGCAGCGCCGGAATCGCGACGTTGTCGCGGTCCGCGCGGCGGTCCGAGACGATCAGGATGTTGTAGCCCGACTTGACCGCGTCGACGGCTTCCGCGCACAGCGAAGCGAGACGCGCTTCGATGCCTTCCTTGCCCCAGGCCACCGGGTAGCAGATGTTCAGCTCGTAGGAGCTGAACTTGCCGCCCGTGTACTGCTCGATCGCGCGGATCTTCGCGATGTCCTTGAAGTCGAGCACCGGTTGCGACACTTCGAGACGCATCGGCGGGTTGATGTTGTTGGTGTCGAGCAGGTTCGGCTTCGGGCCGATGAACGACACGAGCGACATCACCATGTTCTCGCGGATCGGGTCGATCGGCGGGTTCGTGACCTGCGCGAACAGCTGCTTGAAATAGTGATAGAGCGTCTTGTTCTTGTTGGACATGACCGCCAGCGGCGAGTCGTTGCCCATCGAGCCGACGGCCTCTTCACCCGACATCGCCATCGGCGCCATCAGGAACTTGAGGTCTTCCTGCGTGTAGCCGAACGCCTGCTGACGGTCGAGCAGCGCGGCAGCTTCGGCGCGCGCGGTCGCGACGTCTTCCGCCTTCGGCTCGATCTCGTCGAGCTTGATGCGCACGGCGTCGATCCAGCTCTTGTACGGCTTGGCGTTGGCGAGGTTGTCCTTCAGTTCCTTGTCGTCGATGATGCGGCCGTGCTCCATGTCGATCAGGAACATCTTGCCCGGCTGCAGGCGCCACTTCTTGACGATCTTCGATTCAGGGATAGGCAGCGTGCCCGCTTCCGACGCCATGATCACGAGGTCGTCGTCGGTCACGATGTAGCGCGCCGGACGCAGGCCGTTACGGTCGAGCGTCGCGCCGATCTGGCGGCCGTCGGTGAACGCGATCGCGGCGGGGCCGTCCCACGGCTCCATCATCGCGGCGTGATATTCGTAGAACGCGCGGCGGTTCTCGTCCATCAGCGTGTGCTGTTCCCACGCTTCCGGAATCATCATCATGACCGCGTGCACGAGCGGATAGCCCGCCATCACGAGCAGTTCGAGACAGTTGTCGAACGAGGCGGTATCCGACTGGCCCGGATAGATGAGCGGCCAGAGCTTGGGCAGATCGTCGCCGAGCACGTGCGAGGCGATCGCGCCTGTGCGGGCGTTCAGCCAGTTCACGTTGCCCTTCACGGTGTTGATTTCACCGTTGTGGGCGATCATGCGGTACGGGTGAGCCAGCTCCCACGCGGGGAACGTGTTCGTGGAGAAGCGCTGGTGCACGAGCGCGAGCGCCGAGACGACGCGCTCGTCCTGCAGGTCGCGGTAGTACACGCCCACCTGGCCCGCGAGCAGCAGCCCCTTGTAGACGACCGTGCGCGCCGAGCACGACGGCACGAAGTATTCCTTGCCGTGCTTGAGCTTGAGCGCCTGGATGCGGTGGCTCGCGGTCTTGCGGATGATGTATAGCTTGCGCTCGAGCGCGTCCGTCACCATCACGTCCTTGCCGCGGCCGATGAAGATCTGGCGGATCAGCGGCTCGCTCGCCTTCACCGTGGGCGAGATCGGCATGGTGTGGTCGACCGGCACGTCGCGCCAGCCCAGCACGACCTGGCCTTCGGCGCGCACCGTGCGCTCGAGTTCCTGCTCGCACGCGAGACGCGAGGCGTGTTCCTTCGGCAGGAAGATCATGCCGACGCCGTACTCGCCGAACGGCGGCAGCGTCACGCCCTGGCGGGCCATCTCTTCGCGATAGAACGCGTCCGGAATCTGGATCAGGATGCCTGCGCCGTCGCCCATGAGCGGGTCGGCACCGACGGCGCCCCGGTGGTCGAGGTTTTCGAGAATCTTCAGGCCTTGCTGAATGATTTCGTGGCTCTTCTTGCCCTTGATATGGGCGACGAAGCCGACGCCACAGGCGTCGTGTTCGTTTTGCGGGTCATACAGACCTTGCGCGGCGGGCACCGCGGCGCGCTGCTGGTGATCGTTCATGGGGACACCGTCAGAGTGAGGCCGTTGCCGGCCGTTGAATCCGTGTTCTTTGTTTCCCGCCGCTTGCGTGACCGCTGTACGGCGTTGCGCGGGGTGATACGTGCTTCCCGCGTCATGCGCCCAGGAGAGCCGAAAGGCGAATATACGCGACGAATCAAGGGGATGCAAATAAAACGTGATGATAGAGACCCAATTATCGAGTTGGTGCATTCGCACAATATTTTATTGGTTCCACATCATTTTTGTGCAAAAGAAAACGGCATCCGAAGATGCCGTCCATCTCGTAAGCCTTTGACTCAAAAGACAATCAATGCGTGCCGGTGCCGGGCTTGCGCTCCTCGTGCCCAGAGGTCGAACCGGACGGCCCGCTGCCGCCGGAACCCTGCGAGTCATCGGAATGGCCGGTCGAGCCCCCTTGATTTCCGCCGGATGTTGCAGCCGAACCACTCCCGGCATGCCCTCCGCCATGCGTCGCGGGGGAACCGCCTGGATTGGCGGCAGGCGGCGATCCAGAATAAGGGCTCGATTGACTGGCGCCGTGACCGGCCGCCGGACCGCCCGTGTGAGCGCCTGCCGGGCTCGCTCCGGCTGCCGGCGCGGGCGGCGCGCTTGCCGGGGCCGCCGCAGGCGCGCCAGGCGCCTCGCGCACCTTGCGCGGCCGCCCGCGCGGCAACGGCGACACGCGCCGGTTCGCGGTGCGCGATGCCCAGTCGCGGTAGGTATCGCTACCCAGCACCCAGCCCTTGAGCGTCGCCTGCATGAGCTGCGTGGTTTCGCGTTCATCGAGCGCCTGCTCGCAGAGCTCGCGGTACGCGCGCTGACGTTCGAACGGCGTATTGCCGAGTGCCCAGTAAAGCGGATGGTCGGTGATGAGGCTGTCGACGGTGAGGCCGATGTGATGGCGGTAGCTGGACCACCGATAGTCCTCGGGCGCCGTGACGAGGTGGCTGCGCACCGGCGCGAGCTCGACGACGCGGCTTGCCAGCAGGAAGAAGCGCTCGCCCTCGATGACGGTTGCGCGGTAACGCCCCTCCCAGAGCGTGCCGCGACGCGCGTAGCGCCGGTTGAAATGCGCCACGTAGCGCCGGCCGACCGCCTGCATTGCCTTGGGCAGGCTGGACTCGTCGGAGGGTGTGACGAGCAGTTGCACCGCGCCGGGCATCAGAACCCACGCATGAACCGCCAGATGATGATCGCGCGCCGCGGCCTTCAGGCAGTCGATGAACAGTTCGTAGTCCTGGTCATCGACGAACGCGGGCTGCTGATCGAGTCCGCGCAGGATCACATGCTGCGGCTGATCGGGAACATAAAGACGTGCAAGCCGTGCCATGCTCGATTTTCCTGGTTCCGTTGGTGAATACCCGCAGACCCGCCAGGCCGCACCAGCGTTAGCTCTTGCTGGCATGCGGCTTGGGCGGAAAGCTCGCGGCGCTTAGTAAAAAAGCTCTAACGGTCGCGTATGGTTTGTTGCAAACGTTGTGTTCATAATGAGCGGGCCTTTCATGGAGGAGCATTAATATGAAATTAAAACAGGCGCTGGCGGGGGTCGCCGCGCTCGCCACTTTCACGGCAGCACACGCACAAACAGCGAATACGTTCTACGTCACGACCGGCTGGTTCCGCTTCATGCCGCAGGACTCCAGCGACCCGCTCAAGATCGACAGCGTTGGCGGCACGCCCGTCAACATGGCCATTCCGGGCACCGGCGCCAGCATCGGCTCGGCTGACACCGTGGGCCTCTCCCTCGGTTACTTCATCACCGACCATATCGCCACCGAAGCCGAACTGGGCATTCCGCCAAAGTTCGATATTTCCGGCGGCGGCACCCTGAGCACGTTCGGCACCGTCGGCTCGGCGCGCCTGTGGAGCCCGGCGCTGTTGTTCAAGTACTACTTCAACAGCCCTGAAGCCAAATTCCGTCCTTACGTCGGCCTGGGTGTCACCTATGCCTGGTTCACCGACGCGAAGATCACCAATCCCGCGTTCGAACAGGGCGTACTTGGGGGTCCGACCAGTGTTTCGACGGATCGTTCCTGGGCCCCCGTGTTTAACCTGGGCTTCAACTACAACTTCACGAAGCACGTGTTTGCCGGCTTCTCGCTTTCGTATATTCCGATCAGCGTGACCGCTACGTACAACACGACTCTCAACAATCAGTTTGGTACCGTGCGCGTCGCCGAATCCAAGATCCACCTGAACCCGCTCGTCACGTACCTGAAGGTCGGCTACATGTTCTAAGCGCCCGCACAGGCGCCCCGCCAGCCCTTTTGCCCCACCTATGCGGTGTCAGGCGAAGGGCGGCGCTTCCCCCCTGCCACACTCGGCCCGCCTCGCAGCCCATCGGGTTTTCCTGACAATCGCAGAGCCTTTTCCTGATTCTATGCCTCTGCGAAAAAGCGTGCTGTCCCCGTAATCATCTGTTTTGCCGTCGTGCAGGAACGCCGTGCCTGGCGGGCGTTTGCGCCGAATAGACTGCGCGGCTTCAAGGCCCGGGCACTGGATTTGCGCAATACTCGCACTCCGGCCCTCACCCTGGCGCGTCCTTTTCGCACGCGCAGCGGCGAGCCCTTCACCTGTGCTTTTTCAACGACGGAGCCATAAATGAGCGCCTTTCCGAACACGCGAGAAGCCCTAGGAGATTCCTGGACGCGCACGAGCCGCCGCGCGCGGCGCATCGGCCGCCGCGGCCGCAACGCCGCGGCCGATATCGCCGACGAGTTGCGTGATTTGCTCGCCGAGCTGGAAACCACGCTGGGCGAGGGAACCCAGGCGGATGCCGCCGCGCTGCGCACCGACATCCGCAAGCGCCTCGACGCCGTTCGCGAGCGCCTCGAAGTGGCACGTGCGAGCGCGCGCGAACATACCGACGCGGCCATCGCCGGCGCCGACGACTACGTGCATAGCAATCCGTGGCAGGCCGTGGCGATTGCCGGCGGCGTGGCGCTGGTGGTGGGCGCGCTGCTCGCGCGCGCCCGCTAGGCCGCGCCCGCTACGTGAAGGTTCGGGCGCCGGCCGCCCGCCTGTGCTTCAGGCGTCGAGCCCATGCGGTCCGATCAGGTCGATGCGGTCCGTGCAGACCGTATCGACGCCCCAACGCACCAGTTGGCGAGCACGATCGGGATCGTTCACCGTGTAGGCAAGCATGAAAAGTCCTGCCGACTTGATGCGCTCGACGAGCGCCTCGTCCAGATAGCGGTGGCTCGCGTGGAGCGAGACGCAGCCGAGCGCGGCGGTCTGCTCGCGCCAGTCGGCCGGCACGCGCTCGAACAAGAGGCCGCGCGGCAGGTCGGGCGCGGCCTCGCGCGCCGCCTCCAGCGCCGCGTAAGAGAACGACGAGAGCAGCGGCGGCGTACCCGCCTGGGTCTCCTGGGCCCACAGGCGCGCGGTTTCGGCGGCCACGATGCGCCCCGTCTCCATGTCGCGGCCCGTGCAGGGCTTGATCTCCACGTTCGCCGCGAGCCCTGACTCGCGGCAGCACGCGGCGGCCTGAGCGAGCGTCGGCATCGGCTCGCCGGCAAAACATGCGTCGTACCAGCTGCCCGCGTCCAGCCCGGCCAGTTCCGCATAGCGCATGCAAGCCGCTGCGCCGTGCCCGTTCGAGGTGCGCTCGACGGTGTCGTCGTGCAACAGGAACGCGATATTGTCGGCGGACAACTTGGCGTCGAACTCGACCATTGCATGGCCGAGGCGCGCGCCGGTGCGCAAGCCTGCCAGCGTGTTCTCGGGCGCGAGCGTGCCGCCCCCACGGTGCGCGGCGACGCGCGGATACGGCCAGGACTTCATTGGATGGACTCCCCCGGAATCGACGAGGCGGTTGGCGCGCTACACGTCATCGGCAACGACGAAGAGCCGGCGATACTCCTTCAGCGCATACCGGTCGGTCATCCCCGCGATGTAGTGCGAGATCAGGCGCGGCTGCAGGGCTGCGTCGGGCGTCTGGTAAGCGGGAGGCAAGAGGCGCGGGTCCTCGCTGAACGCGTCGAACAAGCCCTTCACCACACGCCGGGCCTTGTTGGCCATGCGCATCACACGGTAGTGGCGGTACAGATTGCGGTACAGGAAACGCTTGAGCGCAGCCGCCTGCGCCGCCACTCGCTCGCTATGCGCGACGAGCGGGGGCGCGGCCCGCACATCGTCGAGCGACTGCGGCGCGTATTCCGCGAGATTGCGTTGTGTCTGCCCGATCAGATCGACGATCAGCGTGTTGATGATGCGCCGCACCGTCTCGTGAATCAGCCGGCGCCCGTCGATCTGCGGGTACTCGCTGCGCGCGGCGTCATAGTGCGTAAGCCACAGCTCGACCTCGGCGAGTTGCTCGATGGTGAGCAGGCCCGAGCGCAGGCCGTCGTCCACGTCGTGGTTGTTGTAAGCGATTTCGTCGGCAATGTTGGCGATCTGCGCCTCGATGGACGGCTGCCGGCCGAGCAGGAAACGCTCTCCCAGATCGCCCAGCCGCCGCGCGTGCTCGCGCGAACAGTGCTTCAGGATGCCCTCGCGCGTCTCGAAGCACAGGTTCAGGCCGTCGAACGCGCCGTAGTGCTCTTCGAGCTCGTCCACCACCGCAAGGCTTTGCAGGTTGTGCTCGAAGCCGCCGTGCTCGCGCATGCACTCGTTGAGCGCGTCCTGGCCCGCATGGCCGAATGGCGTGTGGCCGAGATCATGCGCGAGTGAGATCGCCTCGACGAGATCCTCGTTCACGCGCAGGTTGCGGGCGACCGAGCGTGCGATCTGGGCAACTTCGAGACTGTGCGTGAGCCGCGTGCGAAAGAGGTCGCCTTCGTGGTTCACGAAGACCTGGGTCTTGTATTCGAGCCGGCGAAACGCGGTGGAATGCACGATGCGATCGCGGTCGCGCTGGAATTCGCTGCGGGCGGCGGGCGGCGGCTCGGGATAGCGCCGTCCGCGCGAACGCGAGCCGTGCGCCGCGTAGGGCGCAAGACCCGCTTCGAACGAAGCGACGAGCGTGGCGCCGGCGTCGCTGGACGCGGCCGGATCGCCTGCCGCTGCGTCGCGGCGAGCGAGACTACGGGGATCGCTACGTGTATCGCTCACCGGTTCCTCCGCAAAGGTTCAAGGCCGGCGGCGCGTCAGCCTTGCGTCGTCGCGGCGAGCGTGGCCTGCACGGCTTCGTCGGGCGCACGGCCGATGTGCGTCTCGCCGAAGCGCTTGAGCAGGATGAACTTGATCGCCCCGCCCTCCGCCTTCTTGTCGACCTGCATCAGCTCGACATAGCGCTGTGCACCGAGCGCGGGCGCGCGCGCCGGCAGTTTGGCAGCCTGCACCACGCGCACGAGCCGCGCGCGCGACGCTTCGTCCAGCATGCCGACTCGCACCGAGAGATCGGCCGCCATCACCATGCCGCATCCGACCGCCTCGCCGTGCAGCCACTCGCCGTAGCCGAGGCCGGCCTCGATCGCGTGACCGAAGGTGTGCCCAAAGTTGAGGATGGCGCGCAGGCCACCTTCGCGCTCGTCGGCGGCCACGACCGAGGCCTTGATTTCGCACGAGCGCTTGACTGCATGCGCGAGCGCTTCGGGCTCGCAGCGGTTGAGCGCTTCGACGTTGGCTTCGATCCATTCGAAGAATTCGGCGTCGGCGATCGCGCCCGTCTTGATGACTTCGGCGATGCCGGCCGCCAGCTCGCGCGGGGGCAGCGTGGAGAGCGCGCCGATGTCGGCGATCACCGCCTGCGGCTGGTAGAACGCGCCGATCATGTTCTTGCCGAGCGGATGATTGATGCCCGTCTTGCCACCCACCGACGAATCGACCTGCGAAAGCAGCGTGGTCGGCACCTGGATGAACGGCACGCCGCGCATGTAGCAGGCGGCCGCGAAGCCCGTCATGTCGCCCGTCACGCCGCCGCCCAGCGCGATGAGCGTGGTCTTGCGGTCGGCGCGCGCCGAGAGCAGCGCGTCGAAGATCTCGTTGAGCGTTTCCCAGTTCTTGTGCGCCTCGCCGTCCGGCAGCACCACGGTGTTGACGTCCTTGCCGAGCGGCGCGAGCGCGGTGCGCAGCGTGTCGCCGTAGAGCGGGTCGACGACGGTGTTCGTCACGATGGTCACCGACTTGCCGGCGATATGGGGCGCGAAGAGCGCCGTCTGGCCGATCAGGCCGGAGCCGATATGGATGGGGTAGGCGCGATCGCCCAGTTCGACGTTGACGGTAATCATGCTCTGAATCTTGAGGGTTCCTGGTGCGCCATCTTACGGGCTACGCGGCACGATTCGGGCACGGCTTGCGCCCTACTCGCGCGCCGTGGCCCGCGCGACGCCGGCCATATCGAGCTGCATCAGCACCATGTTGACGAGTCCATTGACCGAAGGCCGGCCTGTTTCGATCACGAAGTCCGCGACCTCGCGATAGAGCGGGTCGCGCACTTCGTAGAGCGCTTCGAGCCGCGCCTTCGGGTCTTCGGTTTGCAGGAGCGGACGGTTCTTGTCGCGCCGCGTGCGCAGCCACAGGTCGTGGGGGTGCGCGCGCAGGTACACGACGAAGCCGCGCGCCTTGAGCGCCGCGCGGTTCTCGGGCCGCAGCACCGCGCCGCCGCCAGTGGCAAGGACGATGCCTTCGCGAGCGGTAAGCTCCTCGATCATCTGGGCCTCGCGCTCGCGAAAGCCCGCTTCGCCTTCGAGCTCGAAGATCACCGGAATGCGCGCGCCCGTGCGCGCCTCGACCTCGTGATCGGAGTCGAAGAACGGACGCTCCAGCCGGCGCGCGACCGCCCGGCCCACGGTCGTCTTGCCGGCGCCCATGAGCCCTACGAAAAAAACATTGGCGTTTGCGTCCCGCACTTGCAGCGCTTCCTACGAAAGGTTGGTGCCGCAGCTTACTGGCAAAGCGGCGGCGTTGTCGAGCCTGCGGCCTGAGCGTTCCGGCCCCGCAGCGCGCGGATGCATGCTTGCGCGCGGTTTTCTCGATCTATAAGGGTCAATTCGATTCCACGACGCGCGGCGTAATGAAAACTACCAGTTCACTGCGCTTGTCCCGGTGCGCGCGATGCGAAAAAAGCGCGCCCAGAATCGGTATTTTGCCCAGGAGCGGCACACGCGTCACATCATCGCGGTCATCGGTCGCGTCGATCCCGCCGATCGAGACCGTGCCGCCGTCTTCGATTTCCACGCGAGTCTGCACGTGCTTGGTGTTGATCGCCGGCCCGGCGGCGGTCTGCTCGCCCACGCTGTCCTTCGCCACGTCGAGATCGAGAATGACGCGGCCATCGGGCGTGATTTGCGGCTCGACCTCCAGTTTCAGGCTCGCGCGACGGAACTGCACGCCCGAGACGCCCTGCCCGACCTTCGCCTGGTACGGCAGCTCCGTGCCCTGCTCGACGATCGCCTTCATGCGGTCGGCCGTGACGACACGTGGACTCGACACCACGCGCCCGCGCCCCTCTGCTTCGAGCGCGCTCAGCTGGATATCGAGCTGACGTGTGGCGTGCGCGGCCAGCAGCGTGAGACCGAGCCCCGCTGCCTCGAAGCCCGAAAGCGGACCCGCACCCAGATCGTAGAGCGTCCCGTCCTTCCCGCCGCCGATGCCGCGCGCCGTCCCGTCGGCGTTGACCGGCGTCACGCCGAGGCGCACGCCCAGTTCGCGCGACAGCCCCTCGTCCCCCTCGACGATACGCGCTTCGATCAGCACCTGGGGCGCCGGCGCGTCGAGCCGACGCACGAGTTCGGCGATCTGGTCGAGGCGCGCCGGCAGATCCGTGACGAACAGCAGGTTCGTGCGCGCGTCCGCCACGGCTGCTCCCCGCTTCGAGAGCGCGCGCTGCGCCCCTGTGCCGCTCAGTAGCCGACGCAGATCCTCGGCGCGCGCGTAATGAAGCTCGAATGCGCGGCTCGCGAGCGGCTCGAGCTCGGCGGCCCGCGCGTGCGCCTCGAAACGCTGGCGTTCGCGTGTGACCAGTTCCGCGGCTGGCGCGACCCAGAGCACGTCGCCGATGCGCGACATCGCGAGGCCATTCGTCTCCAGCAACAAGTCGAAGGCGCTGCGCCACGGCACCCGATCGAGCCGCAATGTAACCTGCCCGCGCGCACGCTCGCTTGCGACGATATTGAGCTTCGTGAACTGGGCGAACGCGTGCAGGACGGCAGTGAGTTCCGCGCGCTGGAAATTGAGCGTGATTGGACGGTCGGGCGGCAAGCCATCGTTAGACGCAGCCGGGCTGCTGAGCCGTAACGGCTCGCGCATGGGTACGGGCGGTCCTTCGAGCGGCGCGACAGCCGTCGCGTCGCCGCCAGCCTCCCGCGAAGGTTGCGCGGCGGCCGAGCCCGCACCGGAAGCACCATCGGTATTCCCTGCCGATACGTCTTCGGGCGAAGCGGCCTCGCTGCCCGAAGTGAACGGATTGGCAATCCATTGTGTGGCCGCGGGCACCCCCGCGCCTTCGGGCAACGGCGGCGCCTCGTAGTGCGCCACCGCGCCTGGCGGCCGCGTCCACTCGGACTGCGGCAACGGCACTGCGGCCAACGCGGCAACGCTCGGCAATGCCGCACCAAGGAGACCCAATCCCCAACGGAATGCGTTCATTTCGCCACCTCCGCCCAGTCGAGCGCGCGCGTGGCCCCGCCCGCAAACACGACGACGCGCGCCGGGTCAACCTGCACGACCCGGCCATCGCCTATCGCCTGCCCGGCCTGCACGGTCATGACGCCCTCCGGCGTTTCCACGAGCGCGACAATGCGCTGGCGATCCTGGAGGATGCCGGCAAGTCGCCACCCGTCCTGCCCGGCTCCGACCGCTGCAGCGCGAGCGAATGGATCGGCCGCTGCCATTGCCTCTTCAACGGACGCCAAGGCCAGTGGCACGGCGGGAAGTGCGTCGTACACACGCAATGTCGCCGAAATCGACAGCCCAACTCGCGTGCGCTGGATCGCCAGTTCTGTTGGTGCGATCAGTTCCGGCTCGCGCGAGAGTGCTTCGAGCAGCCCGCGCAACTGTGCGAAGCCGCCTTGCGCGACCAGCTTGATCGAACGGAACGCCTCGGCTTTTGCCCCACCTGTCGCGGCAGGCTCCAGCGCGTGGAGCACGAGCCCCGACTGCGCGGCAAGTTGCGAGATTCGGCGGATATCATCGGCGGAATTGCCCACGTGCGCAGCGCGTGCGGCGGCTCCCGCCGCAAACTTGCGAAGCGCCGGCAAGCGCGCCAGGGCTTGCTGCGCATCGTCGCGACGTTTCTGCGCGTCTGAGAGCGCTGCCCGCGCCGTGTGCACGCCGAGCGGATCCAGCACAACGCAGGCACCGCACGCCGATGTGCCCGCGAGTACGGCAATCGCCAGTGCGGCGGCGCGCCGACGGCGCACGCTCCACGCGTGGAGCGGCAGCCAGCCGCGCAGCGCGCCGCGCCGGTTGTCCTGCGCCCACGCGAGGTCCCTTCCCTGTGCAGCCGCCGTGCTCATTTCGCCCCCTTCGCAACAGGAGCACCCGGCGCCCGGGACGCGCCGGCCCGCGGCGCAGCGCTCGCGCCTTGCCAGACGAGATGCGCAGCCACGCGAATCGGCTCGCCGTCCGGCGTACTTTCGCGTGCGGCGCCAGCTGGCGTGCCGCGCTTGAGTTCGCGCACCGTCACGGCCTCGACATCGGGCAACGTCCGTAGCCGGCCTAGCCACGCCGCGGCCGCGGCCTCATCCGCCGCACTCGCCTGCAGATCGGTTTCTTCGGCGAACTGCGTGAGCTGCTGCAGGCCGACGCCCGGTGGCACGTCACTCGACAGCCAGTCGGCAAGCGCGAACAGGTGTGCCGCGGCGCGCGCATGCTGCCGCGAGAGCCGCTCACCGAGGCGCCGCGCTTCCGCCTCGTGCGCAAGGCGCCTGGCTTCGGCCAGCGGAGCGCGCCAGTGTGCAACGGAGCGCTCCAGCGCCGCGCGGCGTACCTCGATCCCGCTGCGCTCGATGGACTGCCAGAGCAAGACACTCAGCGCACACGCGCCGCCCGCGAACGCCGCGGCCAACCATTCGAGCAGCCGACGACGGCGCAGCCTGCGGATTGCCCGCTGCCGCCACGGCAGCAAATTGAACCCGCCGGGCGAGCGCAGCGGGGCGAGGCGCAAGGTGCGACTTCCCGAGACCGCGCCAGTCATTCGCTCACCCCGTGCAACGCGAGGCCGAACGCCACGGCACACGCCGGATCATGCAGAAGCGATGCCGCGAGCGGCCGCTCCAAGCCGCCGAACGGCCCGCACTCGAACGGCAACACCGGCGCGCCCAGGACGTCGCCGATGTCGGCTAGCGTGAAGTTCACGCCGCGCAGCATGCCAAGCTCGCCCGACACCTGCACGCAGCCGGCCTGCTCGCCATCGACGAGGTCGCGCAGCGCTTCCACGAGATCGGCATGTTCCAGGGCGGGGAAACGCATGTGCCGGATAACCGAGTCGTCGACGAGATACCAGCCGTGCACGCCTTCCGGGCCAACCCAGAGCGCCACCCAGGGCTCGAGCGGCGACAGCTCGTACGCCGCCGCATGCCGCATTGCGCGCAACGCGGCGTGCGCCTCGTCGTCCACGGCGCACAGCGTGATGCCTGCCATTGCCGCGCATTCGATGCGCGCCTCCAGATGCTGCCGGGCCGTCGCTGCAATCGTCACGTGCGCGTTGCGCGCCTGTCGTGCGTCGTGCGTCGGCACGGCCGGCACCACGTGCCAGTCGACTGCGAGCTCGACGCGCTCGAGGCCCGCCACGCGCTCCGCCTCTGCCAGCACGAACGGCGCGAGCCCGTCGTGAATGCCGGAATCGTCCCCCACGCCTGCAGCCGGCGCGAGGCGAGCGAGCGGCACCGTTGCGATGTGCGTCGCGCTCGTGGGTAAAGCCATCGCGCAACGCAGCGACGCCGCAGCACAGGCGCGCGGCAACTCGCCGAACACGCTGTGCAGCGCGCCGACGAAAGCCGCGCGATCGACAATTTCCGCGCCCGCCAGCGCCCCGCGCGCGAGCGGCGCGCTCGCCAGCCACTCGAGGCGCACCGGCCCCGCGCCGACAATGCGCTGGCTCAACACCACGAGCGTGGCGCCTCGCGCGCCAAGATCCACCCCTGCGGCATAGCGGCGCGCCCCCAACAACACCGGATTCCCGAAACCCATTGCACCCCTCCCATACGCCCGCGCGCCGCGAACCGTTCGCAGCGCGTCGATGGGGAAATTGTGCGAATGGCCGCCTCGCGCGAATACTCGGCCATACGGCCAACGTTCGGGATGGGCGCTACCCATGCGCGAGTGGCACGTCTACAGTGCGAGTATCGGGTCGCGCGATTGCCACCCTCGAAATGCAAGCTTTCCGAAAGCACGGAGGCGCCCCGGCTATAATCGCGGGACCGTTTTTCTGGTGTTCGTATGCAAGATCAGCATCCTTCCTCCGTGCCGCCATCCACGCCGCCCGAACCGCCCAGGCGGCGCAAGCGCCCGTGGTGGGCGACGCTGCTGATCGGCTTTTTCGGCCTCATCGTCGCCGGCGTGGTGTGCGTGGCACTCGTGCTCGGCTATGCGCTCGTCGTGGCTACGCCGAACCTGCCTTCGCTCGACGCGCTCACCGACTATCGCCCGAAGGTGCCGCTGCGCATCTATACGCGCGACCACGTGCTGATCGGTGAATTCGGCGAAGAGCGGCGCGACGTCGTCCATTTCCAGGACGTGCCCGTCAACCTCAAGAACGCCGTTCTCGCCATCGAGGACGCCCGCTTCTACGATCATGGCGGGGTCGATCTTGCCGGCATCGCGCGTGCGGGTCTCGTCGCGCTCACCAACGGCCACGCCACCCAGGGGGCCAGCACGATCACCATGCAGGTGGCGCGCAACTTCTTCCTTTCGAGCGAAAAGACCTACACGCGCAAGATTTACGAGATGCTGCTCGCCTACAAGATCGAGTCGAAGCTCTCGAAAGATCAGATTCTCGAGGTGTACATGAATCAGATCTACCTGGGCCAGCGCGCGTACGGCTTCGCGAGCGCCGCACGCGTGTATTTCGGAAAGGACCTCAAAGATCTCACGCTCGCCGAATGCGCCATGCTCGCCGGGCTGCCCAAGGCGCCCTCGGCCTATAACCCCGTCGTCAATCCGAAGCGGGCGAAGGTGCGTCAGGAATATATTCTCCAGCGCATGCTGGAACTGCACTACATCACGCAGCAGCAGTACGACGAGGCCGCGCAGCAGCCGCTCGTGGTCAAGGGCCAGGGCAAGGAATTCAGCGTCCACGCCGAATACGTGGCGGAAATGGTCCGTCAGATGATGTACGCGCAGTACCACGAGGAGGCCTACACGCGCGGGCTGAACGTCGTCACGACCATCGATTCGGCCGATCAGGACGTCGCCTATCGCGCGCTGCGCAAGGGGCTGATGGACTACGAGCGGCGGCACGGCTATCGCGGGCCCGAGGCGTTCATCGACCTGCCCGCCGACGCGGACGACCGCGAGCAGGCCATCGACGACGCCCTCGTCGAGCACCCCGACAACGGCGAGCTCGTCGCGGCAGTCGTGACGGCCGCGAGCCCGAAGGCAGTGCAGGTCACCTTGATGGACGGCAACACCGCGAGCATCACCGGCGACGGGCTGCGCTTCGCCCAATTCGCGTTGAGCGCGCGCGCACAGCCGTCGCAGCGCATCCGGCCGGGCGCGATCATCCGCGTGGCGCGCAACAACGCGGGCGAGTGGTCGATCACGCAACTGCCGCAGATCGAAGGCGCGTTCATCTCGATCGTGCCGCAGGACGGCGCGATCCGCGCGCTCGTGGGCGGCTTCGACTTCAACAAGAACAAGTTCAACCATGTCACGCAGGCTTGGCGCCAGCCGGGCTCCAGCTTCAAGCCGTTCATCTACTCGGCTTCGCTCGACAAGGGGCTTGGGCCTGCCACCGTCATCAACGACGCGCCGCTCTTCTTCAGCGCGGCGGAAACGGGCGGCCAGGCCTGGGAGCCGAAGAACTACGGCGGCGGCTTCGACGGCCCGATGTCGATGCGCACGGCGCTCATGAAGTCGAAGAACCTCGTGTCGATCCGCATCCTCAACCATATCGGCACGAAGTACGCGCAGCAGTACATCACGCACTTCGGCTTTGACGCCGACCGGCATCCGGCCTACCTGCCGATGGCGCTAGGCGCGGGCCTCGTCACGCCGCTGCAGATGGCGGCCGGCTACTCGGTGTTCGCGAACGGCGGTTATCGCGTGAATCCTTATCTGATCGCCGAAGTCACCGACCAGCGCGGCATCGTGGTCGCCGAGGCGCAGCCGATCGTGGCCGGGCAGAACGCGCCGCGCGCCATCGACCCGCGCAACGCGTACATCATGAACAGCCTGCTGCAGAGCGTCGCGCAGCACGGCACGGGCGCGAAGTCGAACGTCCTCAAGCGCACCGACCTCGGCGGCAAGACAGGCACGACCAACGACTCGCGCGACGCCTGGTTCGCCGGCTTCCAGCACACGCTCGCGGCAATCGCGTGGATCGGCTACGACAACCCGCGCAGCCTCGGCGACAAGGAAACGGGCGGCGGCCTCGCGCTACCCGTGTGGATCGACTACATGCAAAAAGCGCTGAACGGCGTGCCCGACTACAAGATGCCGATGCCCGACGGCATCGTCACGCTCGGCGACGAGCTGTACTACGCCGACATGACGCCGGGGCACGGCTTCGTCTCGACGGTGGGCATCAGCCAGGCGGCGCTCGAAGCGGAATCGAGCAGCGCTGCTGGCGCTTCGGACGCAGCGCCAGCGGCCGATGCGGATGCCACGCCAGAGCACGTCAACGCGAAGGAGAAGGAAGACATCATGAATCTGTTCCGGGGGCATTGAATCTCGCCGGAACGGAGGCAATGAAAAACGGGCGCCAGCGGCGCCCGTTTCCACGTTCAGGGTTCGAACCGCACCGGTTCGCCGGCCTGCTCTGTCGCGAAGGTCGTGAGCGCCGAGAAGAATTCGGTGCCCGTGCGCGTGTCGTGCCATTCGCCGTCGACGAAGCGATAGTGGAAACCGCCCGCCTTCGCCGCGATCCAGATCTCGCGCATCGGCGGCTGCAGATTCACGATGATCTTCGTGCGATTCTCGAATTCGAGCGTCAGAACGTTGCCGCTTCGCTCGAGTTCGATGTCGGCACTGGCCTCGTCCACGGCCCGCTCAACGGCCGCCAGCACGGCCTCCGCGCGGCTCAGGTAGTCATTGTCTGGCATGCTAAACTCCACCGGTTATTCACATTCAGGGGCAATTATGCGTGTCATTTCCAGGATGCGCGCAGTGGCATCACGCATATCGACGTCCCGTGTACGGACGCCCCGCGCGATTCTAGCGGCTTTTGCGATCGGCACCGTTGCGCTCGCGGGCTGCGGCCAGCGCGGGCCGCTCTACCTGCCCACCGTGCCGCCGCTTCCGCCCAAGCCCAGTTTCGAATCCGGGCCGCAGGACAGCGCCGCGGGTGCTGCCGACTCGGCCTCCTCGGCTTCGGCTCCGGTGGGGATGATTCCCGACACCTCGGGCACGCCGCTCTCGTTGTCCCCGGACACCGAACTCAGCACGACACCTTCGGCCACCGGCAGTCCGCAACCGGCTTCCGGCGCCACGCCAACCCAGTAAAACGCTCGCATGACACAGTCCGCTTTCCCCCGCGCTTTTCACCGTGACAACGGCACGCTCTTCGTCGAAGGCGTGTGCGCCGCCGATCTCGCCGCGCAGTACGGCACCCCGCTCTACGTCTACTCGCGCGAGGCGCTCACCGCCGCATGGCACGCCTACGCCGACGCCTGCGCGGGCCGCCGCGCCAAGGTGCACGTCGCGGTGAAGGCGAACAGCAATCTCGCGGTGCTCAACGTGTTCGCGCGCGAGGGCGCAGGCTTCGACATCGTTTCGGCGGGCGAGCTCGCGCGCGTGCTCGCGGCCGGCGGCACGGCACAGGACGTGGTGTTCTCGGGCGTCGGCAAGAACGCCGCCGAAATGCGCGAGGCGCTCGAAGCGGGCGTGAAGTGCTTCAACGTCGAATCGATCCCCGAACTGGACCGCCTGAACGCCGTGGCCGGGAAGCTCGGCAAGAAAGCGCCGGTTTCGCTGCGCGTGAACCCGGACGTCGATCCGAAAACGCATCCGTACATTTCCACGGGCCTGAAGGCGAACAAGTTCGGCGTCGCCTTCGAAGACGCGCGCGCGACCTATCGCGCGGCCGCGGCCATGCCGCATCTGGAAGTGATCGGCATCGACTGCCACATCGGCTCGCAGATCACTGAAATCGCGCCGTATCTCGACGCCATCGACAAGCTGCTCGAACTCGTCGACCAGATCGAAGCCGACGGCGTGAACATTCGTCACATCGACGTTGGCGGCGGCCTCGGCATCCGCTACGACGACGAAACGCCGCCCGACATCGGCGAGTTCGTGCGCACCGTGCTCGATCGCATCGAGGCGCACGGCGAGAAAGAAGGCAAGGCGCGCGAGGTGTACTTCGAGCCGGGCCGCTCGCTCGTGGGCAATGCGGGCATCCTGCTCACGACCGTCGAATTCCTGAAGCCGGGATCGGAAAAGAACTTCGCGATCGTCGACGCCGCGATGAACGACCTCGCGCGCCCCGCGATGTACGACGCGTACCACGCGATCGAGCCGGTCGTCGAGCGCCAGTCGGCCGCGCACACCTACGACGTGGTCGGCCCCGTGTGCGAAAGCGGCGACTGGCTGGGCCGCGCGCGCACGCTCGCGATCGAGCCGGGCGACGTGCTCGCGATCCGCTCGGCGGGCGCCTACGGCTTCGTGATGAGCTCGAACTACAACACGCGTCCCCGCGCGGCCGAGGTGCTGGTCGACGGCACGCGCGTGCATCTCGCGCGCGAGCGCGAAAGCGTGGCGCAGCTCTTCGCGAGCGAGCGCGTGTTGCCGGATTGAACGATCGACCGGGCGTTTCGTGCGCTCGCCTCATGTGAAAAAGCGACGCTGCGGCGTCGCTTTTTTATTGCCTTCAGGCGCGGCAAGCGCATGGCGTGTTCATGCAGCGCTTATTCATCACTCACGCAGCACGCGCAGCGGTGCGCGTGCGCCATCGCGCGAGCAGCCACGCGCCTACGCGCCAGCCCAGCAGCACGAGCATGATTGCGCCGTAGAGCTTGGGCAGCGCGAGATCGTGCTTGCCCGCCTTCATCCACCAGAAGTGCAGGATCGCCAGCACGCCGATCACGTAGACGAGCCGATGCAGCGTCTGCCAGCGGCGTCCGAGCCGGCGCGCCATCGCACGCGTGGAGGTCACGGCGAGCGGGATCAGCAACACGAACGCGGCAAAGCCCACCGTGATGAACGGCCGCTTGCCCACGTCCTTGAGCATCGCGGCGACGTCGAACCACTTGTCGAACCAGATGTAGGTCGTGAAGTGCAGCGTTGCGTAGAAGAACGCGTAGAGGCCGAGCATGCGGCGAAAGCGGATCAGCGCGTTCCAGCCGGTCAGCCGGCGCAGCGGCGTGACGGCGAGCGTGATGCACAGGAACACGAGCGTCCACAGGCCCGTGGAGCGCGTGATGAACTCGATCGGATTCGCGCCGAGCCGGTCCGTGAGGCCGAACAGCACGATGCGCGCAAGCGGATACCACGCGGCGACGAACACCGCCGCCTTCGTCCAGGGCAGCCAGCGCGGGCCGCTCACACTCGCGCTCGCACTCGTTGCACGCGCAACCGGCTTCGCAGCACGGCCAGAACTCGCAGCACTCGCCCGCTTTGCGTGCGGCAAAGCCCCGGCCTGCGGTGTCGTCGTCGATTCCATCTCTCGCTCCATTGCGCCCTCAAGGCTCAAAAGTTCTTGCGCAAGTCCATGCCCTGATACATCGACGCCACGAGATCGCCGTAGCCGTTGAACATGAGCGTCTTGCGCTTGGGCGTGAAGAAGCCGTCTTCGCCGATGCGACGCTCGGTGGCCTGGCTCCAGCGTGGGTGATCGACGTTCGGATTCACGTTCGAATAGAAGCCGTACTCGGTCGGCGCGTACTTGTTCCAGCTCGTGGGCGGCTGGTTCTCGACGAAGCGGATCTTCACGATCGACTTCGCGCTCTTGAAGCCGTACTTCCACGGCACGATCACGCGCACGGGCGCGCCGTTCTGGTTCGGCAGCACCTGGCCGTACAGGCCCACCGTGAGCAGCGTGAGTGGATTCATCGCCTCGTCCATGCGCAGGCCTTCGGAATACGGCCAGTCGAGAATCGGCTCGGCGAGGCCCGGCATCTGCGAGGGGTCGGCGAGCGTGATGAACTGCACGTAGCGTGCGTTGCCGGTAGGCTGCGCACGGCGAATCAGTTCGGAGAGCGAAATGCCAATCCACGGGACCACAATCGACCAGCCCTCCACGCAGCGATGCCGGTACACGCGCTCTTCGAGCGGCGCGAGCTTGAGGATCTCGTCGATGTCATAGACCTTGGGATTCTTCACCTCGCCCTCGACGCTCAGCTTCCAGGGGCGCGGACGCAGCGTATGCGCGTTCTCGGCCGGGTCGCTCTTGTCGGTGCCGAACTCGTAGAAGTTGTTATAGGTCGTGACGTCCTTGTAGGGCGTGACCTTATCGAGCGCGACGAACTTCGTATCCGTTTTCGCGACGAGCTTTTGCGCCTTCGGATCGCCGGGCGCATATTCCGCGAACGCCTGCGTCGCGCCGAACGGCCCCGCGATGCCGCCGAGCGCGAGCGCCCCCGCCGCCTGCAACACGCGCCGGCGCTGCTCGAACACCTTTTGCGGCGTGATTTCGCTCGCGGCGATGTCGTCGCCATAAAGCATGATCCTGCTGCTTCGCTTGATCCACATGTTGCTGCTCCTGCCTCGTGCGCCGCGCGCGCGTTGATGGTGTCGGGATCCGGCCCTGCCGTGCGGTGCACGGGGCGAATCGGCTGGATGACCTCAAGCGGGCAAACGCACGTCGCGCGCAAAGCTTCCCGGCTGACGAAAAAAAACCGTCGAAGCGCGAGGCATCCGACGGTTAGTTCGTCCTGCAAGGGGCCGCGGTTACAGCTTGCCGTAGCTGTGCAGCCCAGAAAGGAACATGTTCACGCCGAGGAAGGCGAAGGTCGTCACGAGCAGGCCCGTGAGCGCCCACCAGGCCGCCACGCCGCCACGCAGGCCCTTCATGAGGCGCATGTGCAGCCAGGCCGCGTAGTTGAGCCATACGATCAGCGCCCAGGTTTCCTTCGGGTCCCAGCTCCAGTAGCCGCCCCAGGCCTGCGCGGCCCACAGCGCGCCGAGGATGGTCGCGATCGTGAAGAACGCGAAGCCGACGGCGATCGACTTGTACATGACGTCGTCGAGCACGTCGAGCGCGGGCAGGCGGTCCGCCAGCACGCCGCGCTCTTTCATGAGGTAGGCGACGCCCACCATGGCCGAGAGCGCGAAGCTGCCGTAGCCGATGAAGTTCGCCGGCACGTGGATCTTCATCCACCAGCTCTGCAGCGCGGGGACGAGCGGCTGGATCTGCTGCGCGTCACGCGAGATCGAGTACCACATCAGGAAGCCCACAGCCGCGCTGATCACGAGCAGCACGAACGCGCCGAGCGCGCGCGTGTTGTAGTGCCTTTCGTAATACAGATAGAAGAGCGCTGTGATGAGACTGAACAGCACGAACACTTCGTAGAGGTTCGAGATGGGAATGTGGCCGACGTCCGCGCCGATCAGGTAGGACTCGTACCAGCGCACCATCATGCCCACGAACCCCATGAGCACCGCCGCCCACGTGAGCTTCGTGCCGATCGCGCCACCCGTGGGCGAGCGCGAAAGCAGACCGATCCAGTAGAACAGTGTGGCGAGCACGAAGAGCGCGCTCATCCACAGGATGGCCGACTGGCTGGAGAGGAAATACTTGAGGAAGAACGCCTGATCGGCGCGCGCGAGATCGCCCTGGTACAGCTGGATTGCGCCAATTGAGAACACTGCGATGGCCGCCATGAGCAGCCGCGAAGGCTTCCAGCGCCAGCCCAGCACGACGAGCGCCGGCGTCGTGCCGCCCAGCACCAGCTTGTCGTAGTAGTTCATGTGCGCGTGGTACCGCGAGAGCGCGAAGCCCGCGCCCGCCACGAGCGCCAGCGCGAACAGCCAGTCGAGCGCCGTGAGGCGGCGCAGGAAGGGGCGTTCGTCGAACAGGGCGTCGGCGTGAAAATCGTGGGCGCCCGAGGCGTCGCGCGCCGCGGAGCTGGCCACCGCTGCGCGTTCGGCGCGGCGGGCGTTCGCGGAGGAGGAAACCTGACTCAAGTCCATGGGCTTACCGGTGTTGATCGTGAGTAGCCGTCAAATTCGCATCGAGCGTGCGTCGAACACCTGCAATAAGCACGCCAGATGCGTGGAGATCAAGGCGCACGGTCCGTATCGTTGCCGTTCGCGTCGCCAGTCTGCGGCGCCGCGCCCAGCGCGCGGCCGACCGCGTCGCGGGTACGGACGAACTCCTTCTCGAAGTCGAGGGTACGGCGGGCGGTCGACATCGCCATGATGACGTCGACGCCATGATTCTCGGCATCCGGACCCTTGCGCTCCTTCAGCCAGAACCACAGTCGCCGCTCACGCACGTAGAACATCGAGAAGATGCCGAGCACGAGCAACAGGCTGCCAAGATACACGACTTTCTTGCCCGGCGCGCGCGTCAACTGAAATACCGAAGCTTGCACCTGCCTGAATGAATCGAGCTGTAGATAGACAGGCGATCCATACAGGAAGCTGTCGGATACCGCGTTGATCGAGTCCTGCACGAAGCGCGCGGCGTCGGCGTCGGGCTTCAGGTCCGGCTCGCCTGCCTGCTCGCGCGCGAGTTGCCAGAGGTCCCACGTCGCGCCTTCGAGCATGCGCAGCAGCAGGCCCGCGGCCTTTTCCTGCTGGTCCTTCGGCACGGACTTGTCGATGAAGGCCGCCACCGCCTGGAAGCCGCCCGTCGCATTTGCGGGACTTGTTGGCCCCGCCTGCTGCGCACCGGTGCCCGCGAAAAGGGTCAGCACACGCTCAGCGCTCTCTTCGAGATGCTGCTGCAGCTCACGGTTCGAATCGGGCACGGAGCGCGCCGCAAACCGCTTTGCCGCCTGCACGCGCAAGGCGGGATCCTCGAAGGCCGCGCGCAGCAGCATCCATTCCTTTGGCGTACCGGCGCTATCGGCGGGGATGCGCAGGTAGCGGAACGGATCGTCGGGGTTCTCGCGCATGCCCGCGAGGAACATGCGGTCGCCGCCGCCCACGTCCACGGGCACCATGTAGTTGTTGTACTCGCGCGCCTGACCATCCTTGTCGCGCACCTTGTACTGCACGGACGGCCCGACGTTGTGCAGGTCGAGCGGCTTCGAGCTCTTCGCACCGGAGCCGAGGCGCTCGTCGAACGCTTCCTTGAGCGACCGATGCGCGACGCCGCGCGCGTCGTTCGCCCCGCTGCCGTTCGAGATGTTCTCGACGTTGATCGCGCGGAAGTCCGCGAACTCGATGGTCTGGCCATCCACGCCCGGCACGGTCTGGCCCGCGGGCACCGCGAGCGGCGCCGAATTGCCGATCGTGCCGCCGAACGGGAAGTTCTTCGCGCTCGCGCCCGCCATGGGCCACGCGGTCATCGACATCTGCGAGCCGCCGTCCTGGAAGCTCGACTGGTAGATCGACACGCCGTCGTACTCGAAAGGCTCGTTCACCTCGATGCGCGCCGGAATGCGCTGGCCCGTCTTGTGATCGATCACGACGATGTCGCTCGCAAAC
>Ga0335083_10001536_pt1 | contig 31600 bp, 28 predicted proteins | sample Lox_Sample_42_FD_206716 | JGI IMG/M metagenome (GOLD analysis project Ga0335083, IMG submission 206716) | Soil microbial communities from Loxahatchee National Wildlife Refuge, Florida, United States - Lox_Sample_4.2 | ecosystem: Environmental > Terrestrial > Soil > Wetlands | place: USA...
CGTCGCCCTTGGCCAGGGCGTTCAGTCCTCCAGCAGTAGCGCGACCGTACAACCAGCAAGCATTTCTTCGGGTGAAACTGTGATTTCGGGCTGCCTGTCAGGTAACCCCGACAGCTACCGGCTCACTGAAGCGAATGGGACGTTTCATCTGCTGATGGACGTGAACGGTGTTCTCGGCAGTCACGTGGGTGACCAGGTGCAGTTGTCCGGATACCGGGACAGCAATCGGGACGCCAGCGCCAGCAGCGATGAGGGCACGCCTCATGGGATGCGGTTCTTCAGCGTCGAAAGGGTTGTGTCGGACTCCGGCAGATGTAACAAACGCTGATGCTTCCGCGTTGGTCGAGATGCTTCGACCGCTGAGACCGGTAACCTCAGCGGTGGGGGGATTCCTGGCTCTGCAGGAAGAGAGCATCGGTCGGATCGCGCAAGCCGGCCTCCGAGCTCACGAGGACGCTCACAATCCGCATCACCGCCTCATCACACATCTGGATCGTCCGTTCATCCCTGGTCAGGAATGCGGCGTCCTGAATCACCGACAGGGCGTTGCGAAGATGGTGACTGAGATAGGCGCCCATCTCTTTCTGCTTTCTTTTCTGGAGCTGCAAATTGATTTCTGCCCGCACGGCGCGGGCGCTGAAGTACAGGGCAGTCGCCGCGTTCAGCAGATTCACTATGATCATGGATAGCAGAAGCAACAGGCGGTGAGGATGCCGGAGCCAGGCGATCACGGAGCCGCTCAGGATCCTGATGCACAGCAGTTCCGCAAACACGCTAAAGGCAAAGACCGAGACGGCCACTTCGAAGGAACGGCGATTCATAGTCTCACCTCGACAATCTCATTCAGGAGGGCGCGATTTCAGGGAAGGGAATCGAACTCACCGCTATAGGCGGGGCGAGGTCGATCTCCCGTTATGCAACGAGCGAACCTGCAAAATGCTGCCGCCGAAGCACAGCAGGGCGACAGCGGCAACCCATAAGGGATTCAGCCGGACGGCCAGATTGATTCCGGAAAACACCACCAGCGGCAGATAGGGGTACACGTACTGCAGGGCATGCTCACGGTCATTCAAGAGCTGCAGCAGGTACAGCATCACGACATAGACAAGGGCGCCGACAAAAATTGCAGCCGGCTGCATGCGCCAGGTCCGCAGGAAGGTCTCCGGCGCACCTTCCGCAAAGAAGCGAAAGTCTTCGGCTACGGCGGCGGCGGCAACGCCGGCAATCGCTGCGATGCCAAATGTCAGGACCGTTTCATCGCCCCGGTCACGCGCTTTTCGTTTTCGATTCATACCTCGAGACCTGCTCAACATGGGCGAAGCCCGCAAAGGTGTTAAGGCGCCGCAATCTGGAAGCGCAGGACCGATTGCGCAATGCGGTACTGATACTTGGCCGCGGCATACTGGATTTGTGCTTCGGTCTGTTGCAGTTGTGCCTGGCTCAGTTCCACGATCGAACTCAGTCCCAGGTTGTAGCGGGTCTCGGACAGGCTGACCGCCAGATTGGCCTGGTCCACAAACTGGTGTGTCACGGCGATGCGGTTGAAGGCGGTGATGGCACTCAGCCAACTGGTGCGGACATCGTTGGCGATGCGGTCCTTCAAATCGCGTAACTGCTCATTGGAGGCCTGCGCGCGCAACTCAGCCTCCTTGGAGCGGGCAGGGTAAAGAAAGCCGTTGAAGATGGGAAGATTCACATTGACCCCAATCGCGCCGTACCAGGAGGTAAACGGCTGAACACCATTTACGGTGCTGCTAAACGGTGTGCGCCCAACAACGCCGAGCGCTTCAATGCTGGGCAGCAGCAGGTCACGCTCAGCCTTCTGGAAGCGTTGCGCTGCCTGGTATTCGTAATCCTGCGAGGCGATTTCCGGACGGTTGCTGAAGGCCTGGTCCACAAGCTGGCCGACCGCGTCAGAGGGCGGCTTCAGTTCCGTCTCGGTGTCGATCAGATCGAACTGCTGTTGAGTGGTGTAGCCCAGAATCTGGGACAGAGTCGAGAGCGCTGCCTGGTAGTTGTTCTGCGCGTCCAGCAGAAGCAGCTTGGCCTGGGCCAGATTGGCGTCGGCAAAGCTCACGTCAAGTTGTGAGCGCAATTTGTTCTGGTACAGGGCGGTGATTTGGTCGGCGACGAGTTGCCGGGCGCTGACCGTCTGCTCCGCGACCTTTTGCAGGGCGAGGTTTTGCAGCGCGTTGTAAAACGCCTGATCAACGGCCAGCTTGATCTGGTCGGCGGTGGCCAGCGCGTTCATGTCGGCAGCCTTGGTGCGGAGCGTGGCGGTAGCAACCAGATTGCTGGTGCGGCCGAAGTCGGTAATCAGTTGTGACAGGGTAATCCCGCCGGCCGCGCGTTCATACACGATGGGATTGTTCAGGTTGCCGGCGGCGATGCGCGAACCTTCCTTCGGCTCGACCGCTGTCAAGCTTCCGTAAACCGTGGGATAGTATGCCGCCTTCTGCTCGCGCGTGATCTGTCCGGAGGCGAGCGACAGCAGGCGATAGACCGAGATCTGCGGATTGTTCTTCAGCGCCAGCGCCTCGGCGTCCTGCACCGTCAGGCGTTGCCGCACGCCGGCGGTTGGCAACTGCGCCGGAACCTGGCCCGGTGGCGCCGCCCGCGTGGGCGACGGCGTTTGCGCCGCGAGCGAACCAACGATCAACACAACTGGAATGACAAGCTGGAGCGTCTTGCGTCTCAAGCCTGCACCTCCTGTTCGGGCTGTTCTTCCCTGCGGTGGATCAGCAGATAAACAGCGGGGACCAGGAACACGGTCAGGACAACGGAAACCGTCAATCCGCCGATGATGGCGCGCGCCAGCGGCGCGTACTGTTCGCTGCCCGCCTCCAGGGCGAGCGCCATCGGCATCAGGCCGAGGACGGTGGCCAGCGAGGTCATCAGGATCGGCCGCAGGCGGACGCGGCACGCCAAGGTAACAGCGTCGTGGATCGGCATGCCTTCCCGGCGGTAGTTGCGGGTCACATCGACAATCAGAATGCTGTTCGACACCACGATTCCGGTCATCATGATCAGGCCCATCAACGACATAATGTTCAGAGAGGTCCCTGTCGCCAGAAGAACCAGAATCACTCCCGTGATCCCTGGCGGAATTGCCAGCAGGATGATGAAGGGATCGATAAAGGAAGCGAATTGCGCCATCAGGATGAGGTAAACCAGCAGAACGGCGAGCAGCAGGCCAAACCAGAAGCTCTTGAAAGATTGGTGCATGGCGCGTACTGACCCACGCATCTCAACGCGGACGTTGGGTGGAAGCTTCGTGTCCTTGATGATTTTCTCTGCTTCTTTCAAAACGCCGCCAAGGTCTTCCGCTTTGGGCGCGACGTAGACGTCGATCACGCGAAAGAGCTGGTAGTGATCGACCTCGGTTGGGGTGTTGATCATCCTCATGTCAGCCACGTTCTCCAGCATGGTAGTGTTGTCGTTGTTCTTGGCTTTGAGAGGGATCTGCTTGAAATCCTCCATGCTCATGGCGTGGATCTGCTGGCTGGCGTATTGCACGGTAAGGAAGTAATTGTTACCGCTGTGGGGATCGACCCAATATCCGGGGGCAATCATCCCGTTCGAATTCAGTGCAGTGGTAACGTTGCGCACCACGTCGCTCGCCGTCAGGCCGAGGCGGGCGGCCATCTCGCGCCGGATGTCGAGTTCGATGCCGGGATAGTCCAGATCCTGCGGGATGAGTACATCGTTGACATCATGCAAACCGCGCACGCGATTGGCGATTTCCGCCGCCACGCGGTAAGCGGCGTGCTGGTCGTTGCCCGCCACCTGGATATCGATCGGCGCTGGCATGCCGGCGTTGATTACCGAGTCCACAAGGCCTCCCGTCTGGAAATAGGTGGACAGTTCGGGCAGGTCCGAAGCGAGCTTCCGGCGTACGCGATCCATGTAGCTAAACGTGGACAATTTGTGTTCCGGATTGAGGCTTACCTGCACGAAGGCGGTATGCTGCGCGCTGTTGCTGGTGTAGATGGCCGACAAATCGGCATTTACGCCGATGTTAGATACGACCATCCTCACATCGTCTTTGGGGATGACCTCGCGAATGTCGTTTTCCACTCGGGCAATGTATTCGTTGGTGACTTCCAGCCGTGTGCCGGTGGGAGCTTTCACGCTAATCACAAACTGTCCGGGATCGGTGCGGGGAAAGAACGCCACCCCCAGCAAGGGAAACAGCGCCAGGCTGACGACGAATACGCCCATGATGACCAGTACGGTACGCCCAGGACGCTGCAGGACCTTTGTGACCGCGAGGTCGTAGTGCATCAGCATCTGGTCATACTTGCGATTGAAGTTGGAGACCAGACGGCCAAAGGCAGACCGTCGTGGATGGTGACCTACAGAGCCGTGGACCGACTTGATGAATCGCTGGCAAAACAGCGGTACCACGGACATCGCCACCACGTACGACGCCGCCATGGCCAGCACCACGGTGAGCGCCAGAGCAGTGAACAGATAACGGCTAATGCCATACAGGAACACCACCGGGAAGAACACGATCGCCGTCGTGAAGGTCGCCGCCAGCACCGCCAGCGCTACTTCGCCGCCTCCGCGCTCGGAGGCTGTAGCCGGGTCTTCGCCCTCCTCCATGTGACGGAAGATGTTTTCCAGGACTACCACGGAGTTGTCAATGACGCGCGACAGGACCAGCGCCAGACCTCCGAGCACCATGGTGTTGATGGTGCCGCCGAAGGAGTTCAACAGAAGAAGAGCCGCCAGTACGGAGAGCGGGATGGAAAGCAGGACCGAAATCGTTCCCCGCACCGAGCCCAGAAAAATCAACACCATCATTGCTGTCAGGAGCAGGCCGATGGCAATCTCGCGGATTACGTTCGCAATTGCGGTCTTCACATATTGCGATTGATCGAAGACCACGGTAGCAATCAAGTTGCGGGGGATGTCCAGAAGCATCTTGACCCGGTCGCGAACTCCGTTGACGATCGAGATGGTGTTGCTGTTTCCGCCCTGCTTCAGGATCGGCAGATACACCGACTTCTGGCCGTCCACGCGGACGATGTTGTACTGGATGGCGGAGGAGTCTTCCGCGTGGCCGACGTCGCCGAAACGCAGTACGCCGTTGCCTATGGCCTTGAGCGGCACGTCGTTCATCTCGCGGGTGTTGGGAAACTGGCTATTGCTGTAAATGTTGTAATCACGGGGACCGATGCGAACGTCGCCGGCGGGAAGGATGGCATTGGCGTCGTTCACCGCATGCACTACGTCCATTGGGCTGAGTTGCGCGGCCTGCAGCTTTACCGGATCGACGTAGAACTGGATCTGACGGTATTTACCGCCGTAGGGCTGTGGAACCGAGGCGCCGGGAACATTGGCAATCTGGTTGCGCACATTGAACTGGCCCTGGTCGTGCAGTTCGGTTTCGCTGAGTCCCTGGCCCTTGAGGGTGACCAGGCAAACCGGCAAGCTGGAGGCGTCGAACTTGAGGACAACCGGAGGAAGTGTTCCCTGCGGCAACCGCCGCAGGTCCGCCATGGCCAGGTTCGCAATCTCACTGACGGCGGCGTCGGGATCGGTGCCGGGCTCAAAGTAAACCCGGATCAGACTGACCCCGGTCAATGAGCGAGACTCGATGTGATCGATGTTGCTGCCCAGAGTGAAGAAGCGCTCGAAGGTATCGGTGATGTCTGCTTCAATCTGTTGCGGCGGCATGCCGCTGTAAAAGGTGGCCACCACGACAACCGGTATCTTGATATCGGGAAACAGGTCCACCGGCATGCGCACCGTGGTGGCGACACCAACGACCAGGATCATCAGGCACAACATAAGGATGAAGAACGGATAGCGAATCGAGAAGGTTGGCATGAGCTACTCCCCTCCTCCGTCCACTGTCAACTGGGCGCTCTCTTTGGGCCGGACAAGCTGGCCTGGCTGATAGCTGACAAGGTTGCCGATAATGACGCGGTCGCCTTCCGACAAACCGGCCACGACCTCCACCTTGTTCCCGTCCTCAGCTCCGGTACGCACCTCTCGTTTTTCTACGCGGTTCTGCGAATCCACCAGAAGCACCGTGGCCGAGCCATGGCCTCGCTGAATTGCGTTGACAGGCACGGCCAGTACGTTGGCCTCCCGGCCCGCGGCCAGCGTTACGTCGGCATACATTCCCGGCTGCAAGTGGTAGTTCGGATTGGGCACGTCGATCTCCACCTGCATGGTGCGGGTCGAGGGATCGAGAGCATCGGTGAAGCGAGCGACGTTCCCGGTGAAGTGTTCTCCGGTGGCCTGCACGTGGACCTCGGCTGGATCGCCGACGCGCACCTTGGCCGCCAGCGATTCCGGTACCGGAATACGCAGGCGCAGCACATCAACCTGCGCCAGGGTGACGACGGGGAGACCGCTTGTGTTGGAGGTCCCGGCCTGCACCAGGGCGCCGGTATCGGAGAATCGCCACGTTACGACGCCGTCGTAAGGGGCCACAATCCGCGAGTAATCGCTAAGCGCGGCATAGTGCTGCTGATTGGCTTTAGCCACCTGCAACTGCTGCCTGGCCGCTGCCAGGGCTGATTTGGTGGCATCAACCTGGGCTTCGGAGGCACGGTCTTTGGCGTTCGCGTCATCGAGTTCCTGCTGCGCGATCAGCCCCGGTCGCGCCTTGTCGGTGTTGACCAGCCGCAGGGCGTTGGCATGCAGGGCGACGTGGTCGGCTTCCGTCCGCGATACGTCGCTCTGCGCCCGCTGGATCTCCTCTTCCGCGTGGTGCACCGAAGCCTTGGCCTCATCCACCTGCGCCATCAGCTCGGGAATCTCCAACACCGCCAGAAGCTGTCCTTTGTGGACGCGGTCACCGATGTCAACGTTGATGTTGCGGATATAGCCCGCCACTTTGGCGTGCAACTCGACGTTCTGGTAGGGAACGAACTGGCCGGCAATCGAAAGGGAAGTGGCAATCGCCTCACGTTTGACTGGGGCGACCGCAGCGTAGGGAATGTGCTCCAGGTCGCCGTGACCTGCGCTTGCGGTGTTGGGCGCACCGGCTCGGGCCCGCCTTGCTACCATGAACCCGACAATCAGAAACAGAACCACAATCCCTAACACAAGAAGCTTGTGTTGACGGCGAACTTGCATGAACTTTCCTCGTTTCGACCGAAGCGGCTTGCGAATTCAGATTCCGCTCAGCATCAGTTCCTGGGACCGATAAAGACTGGCGCCCAGCGCAAAGGGCAAATGAATGAAAGATGACTGAGGAAAAAGGCTAGAACTGCGCCGGAGGAGGACGGAGAAAAGGGTGCAGATGCCGGAGAGCAGAGTTCCGTGGCGGCGGAACAAGGAAGGTGTTGCGGACGAAGCCTTCGCGCCGCAGCGACAAGCTGTAGAGGCAAAGCAGAGCCATCCAGAAAACTGCGACGGACGTGGAATCGACCGGCGGGAGGTCCAACTTTTGTCCGTTGAGCCAGAGCTTGGAGGCAGTGGAAGGCGTTGCCTTCACCGGAGAAATGCCGCTGTAAACCGCGGTCTTGGCGTGCAAGGCAAAGAAGAATACCAGGGCGCAGAGCGCAAACAACAGAGCTCGCCACAGGTTTTTGCTATGCACGATGGAGGAACTCACAGGCACTACCGGCCCACATCATAACATACGTTTGAAACTAGAATAGGTGAGCGAGGTGCAGGCGGCAACCGGGCCCGGCTCAGGGGCTTGCAGCCAAACAGTAGATAAACCGCATCCAGGCGTCCACATTTTCTAGAAGGTTTTCTCCGCTGAGTGGACAAATGTTATCGCACTCGATGGCATCGTCCGGGCGGCAATACCTCTCGTTCCCGGGCGCCCAATGCACGTCAATGTTAGCCATGTGTCCGGCTTCATGAAGGAAGGTGGTGGCCAGCGTCTTGGCGGGCTGAATGAAGTAAAAAGGGCAAAGCTCAATACCGCTGAGGTCATCGAGCGTATTGGCAACGAAATTCCTGCTGCCGTCGTTGCAATCGGGCTCGTCACATGTGCTGACCCATAAGTTGTCATTCAGGCGCAGCTTGTCGAGGATGCTGCGAATGCTGCTGACGTTCCGGTCCAGGGTAGGGAAATCAACCGGTTGCTGAAACGCCTGTTGCGCCAGTCGCAGGTGATAAGGGTCACGGTGGGCAAGATTGGTGTAGGCCTGCGAGGCAATACCGCGTGCAGTCCATAGCCCAAATGAGGCGCGCTGGCTTTCGCGCATAGAAAAGGCTTTCCGTTTGGGTTGGGAAGGGTCTGGAGCCACCAGACAAAAATGCTGCCTGCGAAATTCAAAGTCTGAATCTTGTGCCGCAGCTGTGGATGTCTCCTGATGGCGCTTCCTTGATCCGTTGGCCGAAGTGGAGCCGGAGGTAGGGAAGACCGGGATTTGAGTGAAGTCATGACCGGCGGATGCCGTCATGCGCGTCGTGCTTGCTTCCGCAACGCCGCCTTGCTGCCCGATGTTGCCTGGTTCATGCATAGCGAGTCCAGGGCTGGACGCGGGCGCCAACGACGTTAGAGGTTGGCGAAGGGGAGCGGCAAGACCTGTAGAAGCCGAAGCCGGGTGGGGTAAGCCCGCTGCTTTTCGTGCGCAAAACGGACCTGGCTTAGCTGCCCGCGGGAATTCCCTGACCTTGAGATTGCGATGTAACGCGCGCGGCGGCTTAGGCTTCCTGGACTTGTTCTCAGCGCTAAATAGGTGGTCCATGCTGTGTTACATCTGCCCTCTACTTCGGACAGCAAAACGTCAGGACAGCAGACGAACTATGACACAAATTCGTCACCTGCATAAGCTCAGATCTGACATGGCGAGATTTTGGTGGACCTGGTCGGGATCGAACCGACGACCTCTTCCATGCCATGGAAGCGCGCTCCCAGCTGCGCCACAGGCCCACTTTGCGGAAGGAGCGCGGTCCGAACGGGACCGCTGGCATCATTTTCGCGCAGTCAGATAGCTTAGTCAAACCATAGACAGCGCCCGGGCTGATCTCATCCGGCAGAATCGCGCGGTGCGAGAAAGGCTGCACCTGTGCCTCTGCGGGCCGCGCATCATCGTATAATTTCGCCTGTCCCTATGACCCTCGCCGCTGCCGCAAAACTCGGCCCCTATGAGATTCTCGCTCCGGTCGGCGAAGGAGGGATGGGCGAAGTGTATCGCGCACGCGACGCGCGTCTCGACCGCTTCGTTGCCATCAAGGTTCTCCCACAGGCCATTGCCCGCGACTCCAGCCGCATGCAGCGCTTTGAGCAGGAGGCGCGCACTATCGCTGCTTTGAACCATCCCAACATCGTCGCCATCTACGATGTCGGTGTGCAGGATGGTATCTCGTATCTGGTGATGGAGCTGCTGGAAGGGGAAACGTTGCGCCAACGTCTGGAACGTGGCGCCGTCCCGGTGCGCAAAGCGGTGGAGATCGGAACTCAGATCGCCTACGGCCTGGCAGCGGCACATGAGCGGGGCATCATTCATCGCGACCTCAAGCCGGAGAACATCTTCCTGACCAAAGACGGCCATGTGAAACTGCTCGACTTCGGGTTGGCGAAGGACCAGTCGGTGGCGGCATTTGGAGGTTCGTCGAGCGGCATGACGGTTACTATGCGCACCGCGCCGGGGGTGGTGATGGGAACGGCGCCTTATATGGCGCCGGAGCAGGTCCGGGGCGAGCCGGTGGACTACCGCGCCGACATTTTCAGTTTTGGCACCGTGCTGTACGAGATGCTTTCCGGCAAGCGGGCGTTCGGCGGCGACTCGTCGGTAGAAACCATGAACGCGATCCTTAAGTCCGATCCCCCGGAGATTGATCCGGCGACGGTGAAGATCTCGCCCGGACTGGATCGCATCGTTCGTCATTGCCTGGAGAAGAGTCCGGCCGATCGTTTTCAGTCGGCGCGCGACTTGACCTTCGCGCTGGGTGCTTTGTCTGGATCCGAGTCGGCCGCGGCCCTGACTGCGGTGGGCATGGCGCGACAGCGGAACCGGTGGTTGTGGGGCGTCGCGGCAGTTGCACTGCTGGCTGCCGGACTGCTGGGTTATGTGTCAGCCAGGTCGGGCCAGTCGGCTCAGCGCATGGACTTTGCCATTCCAACCCAGGGCGAAGTGACCCATATGGCACTGTCACCGGATGGCAACATGCTGGCATACGTCTCGCCCGATGAGATGACCGGAGAAAGCATCATCTATGTTCAGCGAGTCGGATCTCCTGACGTGCATCATCTGGACGGAAGCGAGGGAGCTACCTATCCTTTCTGGTCCCCGGATGCAAGGTACGTCGCCTTTTTCGCCAACGGGAAACTGAAGAAGATGCCTTCCACGGGTGGACCGGTAGAGGTCATCGCCAAGGCCGAGAGCGGGCGCGGAGGCGCGTGGGGGAAGAAGGGCGTCATTCTTTATGCGCCCGGTGCAGCGGGCCCGCTGTGGAGAGTCAACCCGGACGGAACCGATGCGGCACGGCTGGGTGAGATGATCACTCCTGCTGACTCATCGCATCGCTGGCCGGTCTTTCTGCCGGATGGCGAGCATTTTCTCTTCTGGGCAGGGGATTTCAACGAGAACCCTGACGATCACCACACCGGCATCTATCTGAGCTCACTTGATAGCAAGCAACTGATCCTGGTGACACCTGCGCGTTGCGGTCCGGGCTATGCTCAGGGCCGTCTGTTTTTCCTGGATGAGAAGCGTTCACTGGTGTCTGTCCCTGTGGACGCTACTGCAGGAAAAATGCAAGGGCGGCCGCTGTTGATCGCGTCGGAGGTCGGACGCAATCCCTCGACTTACTGGTCGGCGTTCGCGGTCGCCGAAAACGGCACCGTAGTCTTTCACCGCAGCACCGGCGCTTATCTCTCGCAACTCACATGGTACGACCGCAAGGGCGAAGCCGTAGGCAAGCTGGGCGAAAGCGCCATCATGGCCAATCCGACCCTCTCCAGGGACGGACAGAAGGTTGCGGTGGATGTGGCGGACGGCAAAGACAAGAACATTGACGTGTGGGTTCACGACATCCCCCGTCAGACCTATACGCGATTCAGCTTCGATCCGGCAGAGGAAACCAACCCTGTGTGGTCGCACGACGGCAGGACGATAGCGTTTCGTTCCGCAGGAGTTGGGCGGTCGATACGTCTTAAGCACGCGGATGGTCTGGCTGCGGGGCAGGAGATTGGGCCGGAACGAGGTTCCGGCGACATGGCCCCCACGTCGTGGACGCCGGACGACAAAGCGCTTGTCCTGGTGACAGAAGGACCGGCCGGAGGTACGAAGTTGCAAATCCTCTCAGTGACCGATCAAACCGTTTCACCCGCTGTGTCCGGCAGCAGCAACCAGTCGGCAGGTCAAATCTCGCCCGATGGCAAATGGCTGGCTTACGCCTCCGACGAATCCGGCGACTGGGAGGTGTACATCTCGCCCCTGCCCAACAACGGCGGAAAGCTGCAGGTATCCCGCGGCGGAGGTAACGAACCGCGATGGCGTGCAGACGGCAAGGAGATTTTCTACGTCAACCCGTCGAAGGTGCTCATGGCGGTTCCGGTGAACGCCCAGGGCGGCCTTTCCACCGGAATCCCGGCTGCCCTGTTCCAGTTGAAGGGCCGCGCTCCTGTCTCGTCGACCGACTTGTTCACCTACGATGTAACCGGTGATGGGCAGCGCTTTCTGGTGAACCAGTACGTCAAGCCCGAACAAGTTGAGCCGCTCAACATCGTGCTGAATGCGTTTGCGGTGAGCCGCTAAGGCCGCTGCGGCCGCAATCGGGCATCGGCATCACATTAGGAGTAAACTGGACCTTCCTGCGAGGGCGAACGTCCCGCCACCGCGTCTCGCCGCATCTAATCAGTACCGGCTCTGTCTGCGCAGTGCTCCGCCTCGTCGGCCATGCTCGTCGGTAGTAGTTTTCTTCGACAGGAACTCAAATGAAGAGTGGTTGGCCCTTGCTATGCCTTTTGCTGGCAGCCGCACCGCTGGCTGCACAATTCGCTGCCCCCACCGCGACCTCGCCCAAGGTCGAAAGTCCGTCGACGACGGCGACTCTATCCGACCTGGACAGGCTGCAAACCGCCGCTTCGCAGGCAGCTCTGGACATCGGCCATCTGCGAATTGAGAAGTGGAAGGTCGACGGCGAAGTCAAACGGCAGGCGCAGAGCAACGCCGACTCCGTACAGCGGAACCTGACTTCGGCCTTGCCGGGATTGATTGCCGCCGTGCGGGCTTCTCCCCAGGACTTGAACGCCGAGTTCAAGTTGTATCGCAATCTGAACGCTGTGTATGACGTGCTTGGAACTCTGACCGAGTCAGTGGGCGCCTTCGGTCCGAGAAGCGATTACGAGGCTCTGGCGCAAAGCTTCCAGGTCATTGGCTCCGTGCGGCATAACCTGGGGGATGCCCTGGAACAGCTCACCGTCTCGACCCAGGCAGAGCTGACCCGGTTGCGAGACCAGGTCCGGGCCCAGCACAATGTAACTGCTGCCCCCGCCGCCCCACCCAAGAAGGTCGTGGTGGACGACACCGAGCCTGCGCAGAAAGCCGTCCGCAAGAAGAAAAAGCCAGCAGCCTCGAGCAACAGCCCCGACGCCTCCGGGGCAAGCTCCAGCGACAAAGGCGGAAGCCCTCCACAGTCCTGATATGCCACGTCTGATGGCGGGAACATCTGCCCGCTCAGCGGAGTCTATGGAAATAGGCCTTCCTGGAGGGTTACCGCAGATGCGCCATCTACGGCAACGTTTCCGGGAAGAAGGAACGAGGTGGTGGCTGGCTGCTGAAGATGGTCGCGTGAAGTTGTTGCGGGCTCCGAATCTATTTATCATTGAGGCACGCCTCTGGCGGGAGTAACAGTAGTGAGTGACCTCGCAAGTGCGATAGGAGTTCGCACCGCGGAAGCCGCGATCGTGGCCGAACTGAAGGCCGGCTCGGAAGACGCATTCGAATGGCTCATCGCGCATTACAATCAGCCGGTTTACAGTCTGGTTCACCGGATTCTCGACGACCCTTCTGACGCGGCCGACACCACCCAGGAAGTTTTTATCAAGGTCTTTCGCGGCATCAGGAAATTCAACGCTGATTCCAGTTTGAAGACCTGGATCTACCGCATTGCCGTACATGAAGCTTCGAACCACCGGCGCTGGTGGTTCCGGCATAAGGCGCGGGAGATGTCCATCGAGCCGCCGGCGACCGAAGAACGGTCGTGGCCCTGCGCGAGAGACAGGCTGGTGGACGAAGGCAAGTCTCCGCTGCAAAACGTGTACGACGCAGAATTGCGGTACCGTGTGGAAGAGGAGTTGAGGGCGCTCAAGGAGCCGTACCGGACCACCGTGATCTTGCGCGATATCGAAGAGTTGTCGTACGAGCAAATCGCCGAGGTGATGCAGACTTCCCTGGGGACGGTGAAGTCCCGCTTGGTGCGCGGGCGCGAAGCCTTACGTAAGCGCCTGGAGCATCACCTGGCGGCATTCGGTCTGGCCCCGGCCGTCACAGGCGCCAGGAAGTGCCACAGGGTAGATTCCATAGGCGGGGAAGAGGTTGAGGTCGTGTCATGACTTGTTCCGTTGTGAAGAGACTCATGTCGCTGTACCTGGATGGCGAAGTGACACGCCGCGATTTGACTCAGGTGGACGACCACCTTCGGAGCTGCGAAGAGTGCGCCGCGCTCTACTCGTCTCTGCAGGCTACGCAGGCGCTGGTCGGAGCTGTGGGGCGCAGGGCTGCGCCTCCAGACCTGGCGCTCCGGCTTCGCGTGGCGGTCTCGCAGGAGATTACCAACCGGCGCTCGTTGTGGGAGTCGCTGCGCCTTCGCTGGGACAACGCATTTGATGCAGTCATGGTTCCGGCTACAGCCGGCCTCGTGACGACGGTCATTATTTTCGGGCTGCTGATCAGCTCTCTTTATCCCACCGAAATGTCGGCCGCCAACGATGTGCCGACCATGCTCTACACCCCGGCGGAGCTGCAGTTCACTCCCTTCGAATTGTCCATGGGTACGGGCAGTGCTGACTCTCTGGTGGTGGAGGCTTTCGTCGGTCCCGACGGCCGCGTCCTGGATTACCGCATCCTGTCGGCTCCTGAGGATGCGCAAGCTACCTTGCGGGAGCTGAAGAATACCTTGATCTTTACCACCTTCCATCCCGCCACGGCCTTTGGCCGGCCGACGGCAAGCCGTGTCATCCTGTCGTTCTCCAAGGTGCAAGTCAAGGGTTAAGCGAACGCGGCAGCCGGGGCGCGACACATCTGTCCCAAAACCGTATTCAGATGGCCAGATTTGCGTGGGCGAAACGCTCCTCGTAAACTGGAAATACGGATTGCCTGCCGAAAAGCAGCATCTAGCTGTTAGCCATTAGCACTTAGTGACCTCACATCGCTGCGCAACGGATTGCTAAGGGCTAGAAGCAACTGCTAAGCGCCAAATAGCCTGGAGGCTTTACTGAGCTGTTCTCTCCGAATTTTGAGTTTGTCGTTGGCGATGCTGGCCGTGACCTGCGTTGCCGCGGCACAATCCAAAGCCACGCTTGACGTCAGCGAAACCCTGTTTAGTGTGATTGCGGCGATGAATGTCTGTGGCTACGACGCGGAGCTGCAGTCGTCGCCGCCCATCCGCGCCGAAGTGCGGGCGGAACTGGCGGCAGCAAACAAATCGCCGGAAGCGGCCGCTGCCGAAGAGAAGATGTGCCGCTTCTATCACGATCACCAGCAGGGCGATAGCGCACACGATCTGGCGCAGTACGTTTCACTGGCATTGAATCTCGGCGAGCCGCCGGACTTCGCGCCCAAACTCAAAGAAGCCGACATGCCTCCGGATTCGACCTACATACTCGGCTTCGTGCCATTGCTGAAGCGGTATGCTGCGGCCGCCGGGTTGCATTCCATCTGGCTGAAGCACCAGCCGCAGTATCTTGCTCTGATCGACGAATACCACGACTCCGTCGCCAGGATGATCAGCGCCACCGACAACTATCTACGGATGCCTCTCGCCGGCTATCTGGGCCGCAGTTTCACCGTGTATCTGGAGCCGATGAGCGCGCCGGGGCAAATCAATTCGCGCAATTATTTTCAGGACTATTACTACCTCGTGGTGTCGCCTGCTGCCGTGGGCCAGTACATGGATACGATTCGGCACACTTATCTGCACTTTGTACTCGATCCCTTGATCGCGAAACGGGCTACCGCGCTGGCGTTGCTGAAGCCGATTCTGGTTCCGTTGCAAAAGGCGCCCATGGCAGAAGACTACAAGCTCGATACCGGCCTGCTCGTCGTCGAGTGCCTGATCCGGGCCATCGAAGCCCGTACTCCGTCCGATCCGAAATTGCCGGCCAAAGATCGCCAGGCCATGGTGCAGCGCGACCAGGAGGAAGGATTTGTGCTCACCGGCTACTTCTATGAGCAACTCCGGGACTTTGAGAAGGAAAACACCGGTTTGCAGGACGCCTTCCCGGACTGGCTGCACAACACTGACGTGGACCACGAGAAGAAGCTGGCCAGGGAGATACAATTTGCGCCCGCGGCCAGGCCCGAGGTGATGAAAGCATCGAAGCCTGCCTCCCAGCCCAAGGTGGTTTTGGCAGAACGCGAGCTGGCCGGAGGCAACGCCCCTGCTGCCGAGAAGCTTGCGCAAGAGGCCCTGGCTGCGAATGAAGATCCAGCACAGGCGTATTTCGTGCTGGCACGGGCAGCGAGTTTGAGCGGTAACATGCAGGGTGCGCAAGAGGACTTTCAGAAGGCATTGGACGCTACTAAGGATGCGCGCGTGGCTGCCTGGTGTCACATTTATCTGGGACGCATCCTGGATCTTCAAGAGGAGCGCGAGGCGGCGGTGGCTCAATATCAGGCGGCCCTTAAGACGGGTGATGGCTCGCCTGACACCAGGAGCGCCGCAGAGCGTGGCTTGAAAGAACCGTATCAGCCGCCGGTAGCGAGGCAACAACCGCAATAGCGGTAAGGATGGAGTTGCCGGTCCGGAGTAGTACTAAGCACAGGAAAGGACATGGGGATGAAAGCAAGTTTGATCGTTATGGTCGTGCTGCTGGCCGCGAGCCTGGCGACAGCTCAGAAATACCCGAACCCAGCGCCGGCTAGTGGCGTCCAGGGCGCGCCGCAAGGGCAAGGCAGCTCACCCCAACCCGCGCCTTCCGGCGGCCAAGCTCAGCCGCCGGCCAGCGGCAGCCGCGTGCTGCAAGCCAAGTCGCAGGAGGAACTGAAGGCCTACCAGGACGCGGCGGCCATTACCGATCCCGCACAGATGGCAGCGGCGGCCGATGCGTTCGCAGCCAAGTATCCTGACAGTGAGCTGAAGGGTACACTGTTTGTCCGTGCGATGACGCTCTACGGACAGGCAAACAACGGGGAAAAGATTATTGAGACTGGCCGGAAAGCCATCGCTGCTGATCCCATCAACCCCGTTCCGCTGGTGCAAGTTGGCTCCGTCCTGGCGGAGACGACGCGCGACACCGACCTTGACCGCGAACAACGTTTGAACGAGGCCGGCAAGGATGCGCAAGCTGCTATCGATAACATTGATAAGGGTCTTATCGTGCCTCCCAATGCTCCGGCCGACAAGGTGGCTGCCGCCAAGACCAACATTTTGATCATGGCCTACGACACCCTGGGAATGGTGAATTTGAACAAGAAGGACTTCGCTTCGGCCGAGCAATCTCTGCTGAAGGCTGCCGACCTCGGCAAAGCCAATCCCGAGGCAGTGATTTACCTGCGCCTGTCGGTGGCCCAGGACCAGTTAAAGAAGTATCCTCAGGCGCTGGACTCCGCTAATAAGGCATTGCAATACGCGCCGCAAGGCTCCACCGCTCAGAACCTGGCCAAGCAGCAACAGCTGCGCGTCCAGAAACTGCTGGATGCGGAATCGTCTTCCAGGCAGGCCGCACCGGGGGCGGCGACTCCGGCTCCGGCCAAGCCGGCGACCCAGCCATCCACGGACCAGCCCTCGGGTGCGACGCCGCCACCCGTACCGCATTAGGATAGTGTTAGTTGCAAGTAACCGATTGTGTTCGCCCGTTCAGCGGACGACCGGAGCCGACGGCCGAGTTGACAGCCAATCACCGATGAAGTCCGAGCCGGATGACTTGTCTCAGCTGGAGGATGCCCTCGGGCATCACTTCCGGCGCCGCGACCTGCTGCAGCAGGCGCTTACTCACGCCTCGTATGCCCGCGAGTGGGAGGCGCAGAGCGCGAATACTGGAGCCACTCGAGCTCCAGACAACGAACAGATGGAGTTTCTCGGCGACGCTGTACTCTCGTTTGTGGTGAGCCAGGAACTGTTTCTCCGCTTTCCGGAATACAGTGAGGGAGAGCTGTCGAAGTTGCGGGCCCACATCGTCAGCGCGCGTCACCTTTTGCGGCCTGCCCGGATCCTGAAACTGGGTCAGTTCCTGAGGCTGGGCAAGGGCGAGGAGCGCAGCGGAGGGCGCGGCAAGAGCGCCCTGCTGACCGATGCCCTCGAGGCGGTCATCGCCGCTCTTTATCTCGACGGCGGACTTGAGGCTGCCCATCGCTTCATCGTGCAGTCGATCCTCGAGCCGGAACTGGCGGAGGTGCATAAACACGGCAGCCGGCAACTTCCGGTGATGGACTACAAATCGGCCTTACAGGAGGCGGCCCACGCGGCCGGTCGGCCGCAGCCCCGCTACGTGCTGGTGAAGGAGGAAGGCCCCGACCATCGCAAGATGTTCACCATGGAGGCGCACGTTGCGGCCTCGGCGGCGGGAGACAAGGGATTCGTCCGCCGCGGGGAGGGGAGCACCAAGAAGCTGGCCGAGCAGGGGGCTGCACGCAAGGCCTGGGAGTATCTACAATTGTTGCAAGCGGGTCCCGCGGATAGCGCCCCGGGACCCTCCACAGAAACCACCCGGCAGTCATGAGCGAAGTCAGCGCCGCATTACCAGTCACCGCCGCTTCCGAAGCGCAGAAGCGCGTGCGATCCCGCAGCCACGCGACCGCCCTCGGATCGCTGCAGTCCATGACGGTAACGATCGTCATTGCGGTGTTTGTCGTGACCTTTGTTGTGCAGGCGTTTCAGATTCCCTCCGAGTCCATGGAAAAGACGCTGCTCATCGGCGACTACCTTTTGGTGGACAAAGTCCACTACGGACATTCCCGCCTTTGGGCCTGGTTGCTGCCCTACCACACTGTTCAGCGGCAGGACATCATTGTCTTTCGCTATCCCGTCAACCCCAGACAGCATTTTGTGAAGCGCGTGGTTGCCGTTCCCGGTGACCGGGTGCGGTTGATTAACAAACACGTTTATGTGAACGGCGTCCGGCAGGATGACGACTACGCTACCTTCAACTGGGCCCAGCGTGACAAGTTCAGGGACAATTTCCCAGACGGTGGCTTGTACGGTGACAAGATCTCGGCCCGGTGGTTCCTGCAGGCGCAGAAATTGCTTGAGGATGGCGAGCTGATTGTGCCCGAGGGCTCGTTTTTCGTTCTCGGCGACAACCGTGATGACAGCTACGACTCGCGCTATTGGGGTTTTGTTCCTGCTGAGAATGTAGTTGGCCGTCCGCTGTTGATTTACTGGTCGATGGAGCGCGGCGCGCCCCTCATCACCAGTGAGCTGCCGTCTGATAGACTTTCGAGTCTGGCGCACGATGTAACTAGTCTGGTCGAGAGCCTGCGATGGCGGCGCATGATGCGGACCGTGCAATAAGAGTCTGGCAAGCAAGTGGATTTGTCGAGGACGAACGCATTTGGCTACAACCAAGAACTCAGTGAAAGCCCCGCCGCCGAAAGTCCAAAAGGCGGTGCAGCCGCAAAAGGCGGCCAAGCCCAAGGAAACGACGCCGGAATTCATCGCTTCCATGGCTATCGTGATCGTGAGTGGGCTGTTCATCATCACTTTCGCCATGCAGGCCTTCGAAATTCCCTCCAGTTCGATGGAGAACACCCTGCTGATCGGCGATCATGTCTTCGTTGACCGCATGATGCTGGCCCCGATAACCCGATGGATTGATAAACTCATTCCCTATCGCGATCCCCGGCATGGCGACATTTTTGTCTTCATCTCACCCGCCCAGCCCGGGCTCTATGTTGTCAAACGAGTTATGGGCATTCCCGGCGACCGCATCCACCTGCAGGACGGCGTGGTCTATCGCAATGGAGAGCGGCTGGATGAGCCCTACGTGGTCCGCCGCGGCGACTTCAACAGCTACCGCGACAATTTTCCTTCTCTTCCTCCCAGCGATTACGACGACGTAACCGAGGCGTGGCGAAAGAAGCTGCCCTCGTATATCCAGAACGGCGATCTGGTGGTGCCGCCCAGCAGTGTGTTCGCCATGGGCGACAATCGCGACGTCAGTCTCGACAGCCGGTACTGGGGCTTTGTCCCGCGTGAGAACGTTATCGGAAGACCCATGTTCATCTACTGGTCGTTCATCACGCCGCGCGATGAGTACCAGCGGCAGGGCCTGGTGGACCGGATCGCATGGCTCTTCGACATCATCGTCCACTTCTTCGATAAGACGCGTTGGTCACGGATGTTTCATGTGGTGCACTGATGAGGGGCCCCGTGCCTCGGTGGGTTCTGTGGCTGACCCTGCTAGTGGTCCTGCTGGGGTTGCTGCTCGTCCCTCCCTTCATCAACGTCAATCGTTATCGCAAACGCGTTGCTGATTCCATTGGCCGGGCCTTGGGCCGCCAGGTGTCGGTTTCCGGTATCGAGCTGAAAATACTGCCGCGCCCCGGACTCGTGCTGTCGGAATTTGTGGTCGCTGACGATCCCAGCTATGGCGCAGAGCCGATGCTGCGCGCGGCGACGGTGACGGCTTCGATTCGCCTGACATCGCTCTGGCGTGGCCGGCTGGAAATCGGGACGCTCGACCTCGACAATCCCAGCCTGAACCTGGTGCGTCGCCCCGACGGGCACTGGAATCTTGAGGAGCTGGTCGAACGAACCTCCCAGGTAGTGTCTGCTCCCACCACAAAGACTCGGCCCGAATCGCGTCCTCGTTTCCCGTACGTAGAAGCCTCCGCCGGACGCATTAACTTCAAGCTGGGCCTGGTGAAGAAGGCCTTTGCTTTCACCGACGCCGATTTCGCGCTCTGGCTGGAGAGCGAGGACCAGTGGCGGATTCGGCTGAAGGGCCGCCCTGTGCGCACCGATGTCGGCATCAGCGACACGGGTACATTTAAGCTCGACGGGCGATTCCAGCGCGGCTTCGGCCCGCGTGACACCCCGGTCAATCTCAAGCTCACCTGGACCGACGGACCCCTCGGCCAACTGACCACGCTGATCTACGGGCACGACCGGGGCTGGCGTGGCGGGCTTACTGCGAGTGCAACATTGACGGGAACGCCGGCGGCCCTAGGTATCACGCTCGACGCCCAGGTGGACGATTTTCGCCGCTACGACATTGCTCTCGGGGAGGCGTTGCGGATGCGCTCGCACTGCACCGGAACTTACTCCTCGTCCGTGGATACCCTGGGTGACCTGCAATGCGAATCCCCGGTCGGCCCAGGGCTGATCACGGTCCGCGGCAGCATCCAGGGATGGCTGGGCGATGCCTACGATTTGGGCATCTCCGCGCAGCAGGTGCCGGCAGAACGCCTGGTAGCGCTGGCCCGTCATGCCAAGAAGGACCTGCCCGCGGATCTCACCGCGAGTGGAGATGTGGAAGCCGTCTTTGCCGTACACAAGGCACACGGTGCGATGCCGGTCTGGAGCGGAGGCGGCCGCAGCGAACAGTTCGCGTTGCATGCTGCGGTGTTGACGGAGGACCTGCAGGTCGGAGAAGTGCAATTCGTCGTGCCCGGCGTCGTGGCTACCAGAGGCAGGCATCTGGTCCGACTTCCCGCTAATTCCGGCAATAGTCCGGGGCTCCAGCTTGTCGTCAAACCCTTTCCCCTTACGCTGGGTGCTACTTCTCCGGTGACGGTCAGCTCCTTATTTGATCGGGACCATTACAGTGTCAAGCTAAACGGCGAGACCGAACTGGCACGCCTTCTGAATGTGGGCAAGGCCCTGGGCGTCGGCACCCCCGGAGTGGGTCTCGCAGGGACAGCGCAAGTTGACCTGGAGGTCGCCGGACCCTGGGTCGGATTTGCTCCTCCTGCCCCCTCGGGTAAGCTCCAGTTACGCAAGGTCACCGCCGAACTGCAGGGCGTGTCGGAGCCTCTGCAGATCGCCTCGGCCACTGCCATGCTCGCCAACCAGGCCGTAAAGGTCACATCCTTCACCGCAGCCTTTGACCCGGGTCCCGAGATCAGCGGGTCAGCTGGCTTCCCCGTCCACTGCACAGCCCCAGAAACCTGCGTTGTGCGCTTCGACGCCCACGTCGATGACGTTTCTCTGGCCCGCCTGAATCGCCTGGTGAATCCCGCTTTCCGCCCCCAGCCGTGGTATCACCTGCTGGCGCCCTGGCAGCGCCGCGAAGACGCGCTGTTAAAGCTGCGCGCCAGCGGACGCTTTACAGTTGGTCACATGGAGTTGGGCGCCGCGGTGGCGAACAACGTCAGCGGAATGGCTGAACTTGCCGCCGGCACGCTGCGCTTGAGCGACTTGCGCGCTGATTTGCTAGGCGGCCATCACAACGGAGCTTGGAGCGCTGACTTCACCACGTCGCCGCCGCGCTTCGCGGGTTCGGGGACGGTGGCGCACTTGTCGATGACGCAACTGGCATCCCTCATGCACGACAATTGGGCGACCGGCGCCATGGATGCCAGGTACAGCCTCGCCATTTCAGGCATGACCGCTGCGGCGTTGCGGGATTCAGCCAATGGCTCTGCCGTCCTGACCTGGACCGGCGGTTCTTTGCGACACGTCACACTTGATAACCGGGGCGCTCCCGTGGCGTTCTCCGATTTCACCGGGACCGTCAGCCTGCAGAATGGCATCTTGAACCTCACCGATTGCAAGCTGCAATCGGCTGGAGGCAGCTACGTGGTGAAGGGCACCGCATCACTGGATCGCAGCCTGGACCTTCGTTTCGAGAGCACCGGCGGGCGGGCGTATGCCATCTCCGGTCCGCTTGATAAGCCGCACGTGGAAGCCGTTCCGTCCTCAGCGGCCGAGGCTGCATTGCGATGAAATTGCGCGGCTTCAGCCACGCCGGACGCAGCCGTTCCACCTGTTCCCCACATGTTAGTATCGAATTCTGATGGGGATGCATCTTGCAAATCCCGCCGACATTTTCTTTGAAGTCGTTGTCTTACTGTTCGCGATCTGCGTGCACGAATCGGCCCACGCCTGGATGGCCAATCGCCTCGGGGATCCCACGGCCAAGATGATGGGGCGTATTTCGCTGAATCCCATTGTCCACATTGATCCTTTCGGCACCATCATCATGCCGTTATTGTTGATCGTTCTGGGATTTCCGCCGTTTGGCTGGGCCAAGCCCACGCCGGTGGATACGCGCAACTTCAAGAACCTGGTGCGCGACGACATTCTTACCGCCGTCGCCGGACCGGTCAGCAACTTCCTGACTGCCTTTGTCTCGGTTGTCATACTGGCCGTCATTCTGCATGGATCCAGCCGGGGGATTGGGCAGGATTTTCGCGGAGCCAATGTGGCCGAGCCGCTGGCAAAACTGTTTTCCTTCGCCATTCTCATTAACGTGGTGCTAGCGGTCTTTAACTTGATTCCCCTGCCTCCGCTCGACGGTAGTCACGTCATTAGACACTTTCTTTCCTATGATGCCCTGCGGGTGTATGACCGGGTCGGCTACATCGGACTCGTCATCGTGCTGTTCATCCTCCCGATGGTGGGTTGCTCCATCGTCGGTGCAATGACTATGCCGTTCCTTGCGTTTTTCTATGCGCTGCTCAACCAGTTCTTGAGATTCTGATGCCGGCAACAAACCCATCCAAAAAAGGCCGCATCCTGAGCGGCATGCGGCCCACCGGAAAGCTGCATCTCGGCAATTACGTCGGTGCCCTGCGTAACTGGGTCAACCTGCAGGACGACTATGACTGCTTCTTCTTCATCGCCGACTGGCACGCGCTGACCACCGACTACGCCGATACGAGCATGGTCAAACAGAATTCGCTCGAAGTCATCCTCGACTATCTCGCGGCCGGGCTGGACCCGGAGCGCGGCGTGCTGTTTATCCAGTCGCACGTGCCACAGCACGCGGAACTGCATCTCCTGTTCAGCATGATTACGCCGCTGGGCTGGCTCGAGCGCGTGCCCAGCTACAAGGAACAGCGAGAGAACATCAAGGACAAGGATCTCAGCACCTATGGCTTTCTGGGATATCCGCTGCTGCAGTCGGCTGACATCCTCATCTATCAGGCGGATTTCGTTCCCGTGGGAGAGGACCAGGTTCCGCACGTGGAGCTGACGCGCGAAGTGGCACGGCGCTTCAACCAGTTCTACCCCCGCAAGCGGCACGCCGGCGCTCGCGATCCGAAGCGCGAAGTCGTCTTCCCCGAGCCGCAGCCGCTGCTCACGCCCGCCGCCAAGCTGCCCGGCACCGATGGCCGCAAGATGTCGAAGTCGTACGGCAACACCATCCTGCTGAGCGAGCCCGAAGCCTCGCTGCGCTCAAAGTTGAAAACGATGGTCACCGATCCGGCGCGCATCCGGCGCAGCGATCCCGGCGATCCTGACAAATGTCCGGTAGGCGACCTGCACAAAATCTTCAGCAGCGCCGAGACCATGGCGAAAGTTTACGAAGGCTGCCGCAGCGCGGGAATCGGCTGCATCGAATGCAAGGGCTGGGTGGCCGACAATCTATGGAATGTGCTCGCTCCCATCCAGGAGCGGCGCGCAAAGTACGAAGCCAATCCCAGGCTGGCGTGGGACGTTTTGGAGGAAGGATCGAAGAAGGCCCGAGCGGTGGCAGAGGCCACGATGGTCGAGGCCCGCGAAGCGGCGAACTTGTCACACGAGTACGAGGCGCCTGCGCCGGGCGGGAGCGAGGGTAAGTGAAGTCCTGCTATGCGACCGGCGCCAGAGCGCGTTTCAGGCGCTGCGGCAACCGCAACGCAACAAAATAGTTGGCGGGGTAGAGGTAGTCATCTCCCGACTCATCGATGACTCGCACGAGACAATGCCGTTCGGTGGCAGTGTCGCGGATAACGGGATAGAGTTTCCTCACTTCCAGAGACGCCGGATAGTCCTGGTTGCGAGCACAGAGCATGAAGTGCTCAGCCGTCCTAGTCGAGGAGACGTTTGATCTTGAATTCCTTCTTGTCAATGCCATGGACTTCATGCCAATGTAGCTCCGCTTGGTGTGTAGTACCATCCGTTCGTTCCAGCAATCGTGCTAGGCTGTATCCATGCGATTGCTGTCTGTATCAGGGCACGATTTCAGTCGTGCCGCGACAGGAGAGCTCAAGTACTGGGCTTTAGCCCCTGCTGCTTTTCCGCCGAGCGCAGGGCCTAAAGGCCACCACTTCTGCAATCGCTTCCGGCACGACTGAAGTCGCGCCCTGACACGAACCAGCGTTGCTTAAAGATATGACGCCGCTCTCTTAATGTCCGAGAACACTAATAACGCAACTGGTACCGATCCAAACCCGGCTGCCCCGCCCGTCCACGCCCACAAGGGCCCGGACGACTCCCTTTTCTCCGTCATCGTCGGCACAGTGTACGAGGGTCCGCTCGATTTGCTGCTCGACCTCATCCGCAAGCAGGACATTGACATCTACGACATCCCTATCGCAAAGATCACGGAACAGTACCTGCGCTACGTGGAGACCATAGAGGGCCTCGACGTGGATGTCGCCGCCGAGTTCATTTACATGGCGTCATTGCTCATCCACATCAAGTCGAGGATGCTGCTCCCACCCGACCCCAACGCGCCTGCCACCGAAGAAGACCCACGCACGGAACTGGTCAACCGCCTGCTGGAACATGAGCGTTTCAAGACGGCAGCCCAGATGCTCCTGCAAAAGCAACAGATCGAGGCGGCAGTGTGGTCGAATCCGGCGCTGAAGGAATTTCAGGACGCCGAAGGCGCTGAGCCGGAGATGGCGGCGGACGTGGTGGACCTGGTCAAGACCTTCCAGCAGATCCTGGAACGCGCGAAATCGAAGCCCATGTTCGACGTGGAAGACGACAGCGTCACGGTTGCGCAGATGATTGACTATGTCCGGCGGCGGTTGGCGCTGGAAGACCGGCCCATCCGCCTGAAGCAACTGCTGCGCAACATGCGCACGCGCTCGGCGCTGGTGTGTGCGTTTTTGGCGATCCTGGAACTGATTCGGCTGCAGGCCGTACTGGCGCGTCAGGACCACATCTTCGGCGACATCTTGTTGAAGAAGCACGTCAATTTCGACTCGTTGATGGGCGAAAGCGCGCCTGTGAGGGACGACTGGAAGTAGCAACTAGCAATTAGCCACTAGCGACTAGTAGCCGGCGACTACTTGCTAGCCGCTGCCTGGTTGCTAGTAGCTAGTTGCTAACACACGCCGCGGAGCGGCGACACCAAGAATCTCATGAGCCTGAAAGCCAAAATCGAAGCCATCGTCTACGCCACGGAAGAACCGGTCACACTCGACCAGCTTGCGATATTGTTGCGCGATGCCGTGCTGGCGGAACTGCAGTCGTCCGCTGACGGCGAGACCGCCCCCGAGTCTGACCCGCAGCAGCGTGAAAAGCACGAAAACCAAGCCATCAAGGCACGAGTGGGGGCTGTCATTGACAAGCTCACGGCCGACTACGCCGCTGCCGACCGCGGCATGGAAATCCGCCAGGTCGCGGGCGGCTATCGCATGGCCACCAAGCCCGAGCACCATGATGTGGTGGTGAGCTTCGCCAAAAGCCTGAAGCCGCCCATCCGCCTCTCGTTGCAGGCGCTCGAAACGCTCTCCGTCATCGCCTACAAACAGCCAGTCACCGTGCCCGAGATCAGCGAGATTCGGGGTGTGGATTCCTCCGGCGTCATTGCCACTCTGCTCGACCGCAAGCTCATCACCACTGCTGGCCGCAAGCAGGTCATCGGCCGACCCATCCTCTACAAGACCACCAAGGAGTTTCTGCTGCGCTTCGGGCTGAACGACATCTCTGAGCTGCCCAGCATGGAAGAGTTCGAGAAGTTGGGCGAACCGCAGGCGGAGCTGTTTCCGGCGGCACCGGCGTCAGCGGGGGGCGCCGAAGTTCCCGCAGAGGCTACACAAGCCGACGAGCAGAAGGGATAGGGGCAGCTTGTGAGGGGTCGTCTGTGTCACCGCCAACCAAAGGGAACCTCGATGCGCCCCAGGCCACCTCGGCTGTTTGATAATCGTCCTAAGTCCTTATTTTGCAAATCCGATCTCATAAGTCCCTTTGTTGCAATATTTTGCCGGAAAATGATAATTTTTGCCTTTTGTTTTCAATATTTTACGGAGGTTTTTGGGGAGGGGGGACTTGCTCAACAGAGTCATTCGTGGACAACAAGGCCCTGTCTCGGCTTTGCGTTCACAAACACTTCCCAAGCTCTGGAGAACAGCAAAAAGCGAATAGCGAAGGGCGATCTTGGGTCCGCTCATGCCTGCTGAGCGCCTCCAGAAGATTATCGCCGCTGCGGGCATCGCCTCGCGGCGCAAAGCCGAGCAGCTCATCACCAGCGGCCTGGTTTCAGTGAATGGACAGACCGTGACCGAGTTGGGCAGCAAGGCCGATCCTGAACATGACCACATCAGAGTCAATGGCAAGCCGCTGAAGGGTCCTGAGCGGCACACGTATCTCCTGCTGAACAAACCCAAGGGCTATGTCACAACGGTTAGCGATCCTGAGGGACGCCCGACGGTTTTGGACCTTGTGCGCGGGATCGGAGCGCGAATTTATCCCGTTGGTCGCCTCGATTACCTCAGCGAAGGGTTGCTGCTGCTGACCAACGACGGCGATCTGGCGCAGAAACTAATGCATGCCTCTTCGCATGTGCCCAAAACTTACCTGGTGAAGGTCAGCGGACAGCCTTCGGCGGATGCGGTTGGAAAACTGCGCAGCGGGATGCTGCTTCCGCCGGGGCGCTCTCCGTTGAAAACTCTGGCTGGAAAGCTGGCCGATGAGCGTCAAAGAAGGCGGTCAGTAGCGACACGGATCGGACCGGTGCAAATCAGGATGCTGCGCGAGGCTGCCAATCCCTGGTACGAGGTAACGCTGATCGAAGGACGTAACCGGCAAATTCGCCGCATGTTCGAGGCTATCGGTCATCATGTCGAAAAAATCAAGCGCGTGCGCTATGGCCCGCTGCAGTTGGACGTGGAGCCGGGAAAATTCCGGCATCTGACGGCGAGGGAGGTTGCGCAACTGAAGAGTGCCGTTGGCTCGCGAAGGATGAGTAAGGGAACATGAATCAGGACCGGTAACGCCATCGGATGCTGCTGAGCCCGTCGAGCAATTACAATTCTGGATTGCGTTTCCTGCGCAACAAATCACTCGTAAAGGCTCGGAAGGAACAAGACCGACTTGCCTGTCACAACAAAATACCGCACGTTGGTTGATGCGTTATTGTCAGCGCCAGCGGAGCGGCCATTTGTCACCGCCTGGATTGACGAGGACGAGCAGGAAACCGCCACCTTCGGCGAGTTTCGCCGCATGGCGCAAGTGCAGGCCCTGCTGCTCCATGACCACGGCGTTTCGTCCGGCGACCGTGTTGTGCTCATCATGCCGCAAGGCGTTCCGCTGATGACGGCCTTCGTCGGCGCCATGCTTTTGGGCGCCGTTCCCGCGATTCTGGCTTACCCGAACTTCAAGGTTGAGCCCTCGAAGTATCGCTTCGGACTGGCGGGTGTGACCGCAAACCTTCACGCAAGGGCCGTGGTCATCGACAACGCGTTTCCCGATGATCTTCTTGGCCATGTAACGCTGGGCGATGCGCAACTTCTTCGTGCCGCGGACGCTGGCGCACCCGGCGGTGAAATGGAACTGGTCGATCCCGCAAGCGAACCCGATTCGCTGGCGTTTATCCAGCACTCTGCTGGGACGACCGGATTGCAGAAAGGGGTGGCGCTGACGCACGCGGCCGTGCTGCGCCATCTTGAGCATCTCTCCGGGGCCCTCAATCTTGATGAAGATCGCGACGTCGTCTATAGCTGGCTGCCGCTGTATCACGATATGGGACTCATCGCCTGCTTCATTATGCCGATGGTGTGCCATCTCCATGTGGTGATGCAGTCTCCACTTGACTGGGTCATGCATCCCGACACGATGCTGCAGATCTTCACTGACTACAAGTGCACACTGGCGTGGCTGCCGAACTTCACCTTCCAGTTTGTACCGCGCCGCACTCCGAAAGAACGCTGGCCCAACTACGACATGTCATCGGCGCGGGCGCTCATCAACTGCTCCGAGCCGGTGCGAGCTTCAAGCATGAACGAGTTCTACGATGCGTTTGCGTCGTGCGGGTTGAAGCGCTCCGCGCTGCAGGCCTCCTATGCCATGGCTGAAAATGTCTTTGCGGTTACCCAGTCTGGAATTCACGGTAGGCCAGGACCGCAAGTAATCTGGGCGGACGGGCAACGGTTCCGCGCCGAGCACTTTATCGCGCCAGTGCCGGAAGGAACTGCGGGAGCCGTTTCCTTCACGTCTTCAGGACGCTTGTTGCCCAGCAACCATGTGCAAGTCGTCTCCGATTCGGGCGAGGTGTTAGAGAACGGTTATGTGGGCGAAATTGCCATCCAGAGCGACTCGTTGTTTCAGGGATACTACAACCGCCCTGATCTCACCGCCAAGGCGATTCGTGATGGCTGGTATTACACCGGTGACCTCGGCTTCTGTCTTGATGATGAGGTCTATGTCGTCGGCCGCAAGAAGGACCTGCTCATCATCGGCGGCGAGAACATCTACCCGCAGGACATCGAGGAGATCGTCTGCAGCCACCCCGCGATTCACGATGGCCGCGCCATCGCCATGGGCGTCTTCAATCCTGATCTCGGTACTGAAGACATCGTTGTGGTCGCGGAAGTCGAGAAAGAGGAGTTGCTGGAGCAGGCGGACGACATCGAGCGTGAAATCCGCAGCAGCGTTGTCGCCAACATGGGAGTAGCCGTGCGGACGATCTTCCTTAAGCCTCCCAAGTGGATTGTGAAAAGTACCGCGGGAAAAGCGGCGCGCTCCACCACGCGGGAAAAGCTGCTCAAGGAGCATCCGGAGTTAGCGGTTGAAGCATAGGGCAAGATTGACGTAAGCGGAGATCGGGTAGAGCGGGCCTTCAGGCCCGCGTCCAGGATGGTCCATTCCGTTGCCGGAAACGGTTCTCTTTGCTGACGGTTGACGCGAGCCTAAAGGCTCGCTCTACCAGTCAGGCAAGGCATTTTCCAGGGGGAGAAACACCACGTGACACCTGAAGCCCAACAAATGATTGACCAGGTTACAAAACTCATCCGCAAACCCAACTTGCAGATTGACGAGAATACGCCCCTCGTTTCATCCGGCCTTATCGATTCCATGGCGCTGGTGGACCTGCTATTGAAGCTCGAAGACATCACCCACTTGCGCATTCCCGCCGGCAAAGTCCAACCCAAGGACATGAACACGGTAGCGTTGATGTTCGCCACCGCGCAGCGCGTGGGCAAACCCAGGAAGTAGCTGCGAGGACGACCCATCCAAACTTACGAAGCCATCAAAACGAATTCCCACCCAGCGGGACTGCCTGGGTGGGATTTGGAAATGCGCTGCTGAATTGAGTGCTACTGCTTGTCGTAGACGCCCGTGCTGGTCATCGACTTGCCGTCGCCGCTGGTCGAGATAAGGGTGACCGTGCGCGACTTGCCATCGGGAGCGACCACGATACGACCGCTCATGGTCACTTTGCCGTCAGTCTTATTCGTCACCGTCATGGTGTGAGCATCAACCTTGGTGTAGGCGCGGGTGGTGCCAGCAGCGCCACCAGTGACCGGATAGTCTTTGCCGTCGAACTTGCCTGTCCATTCGGTTTGGACGGGCTTGCCGCTGCCGTCGGTTCCATCGGTGGTGACCTTCGTCATGTCGCCCGCAGGCGAGTAAACAACTGTGGTGTTCTTCGTGGCTCCGGGCGGGATCTTCGACTTCGCCTCATTCAGCTTCCAGGTTCCCATGTTGAGGTCGCTGGCATAGCACACCGCTACTCCGGCAAGACACACCGCCAGAGTCATTACGATCGTTCTTACTTTCATGTGCTCTCCTTGCGTAGTAGTAGGGGTTTATTCTGCGACGGCAATTGTGCGCTTCTGCACTCCGCGACACAAGCTGTTTCTGCGCGTCGGGGAGCTGGACCGGGATTGTCGTCGCAATCCCCGAATAAGCTTGAAGACGCCGATCCGTTCAGGCTTCATCTCTCTTTTTTCGATTTCATCACCATCGACGGCCGAATGGGCACGATGGCTCCCCGGCTGGGATCGGCCGCCTGCTGCGCGCGCGCCATCACCTCGTTGCGAACGTAGGTGAAGAACTCCGCCATCTGCCGCTGCATTTCTTCCATGCGCTCTCGCATTTGCAGGATGATGGCGATGCCCGAGATGTTCACTCCCAGGTCACGCGCGAGGGAAAGAATCAGCTCCAGCCGCTCCAGGTCCTGGTCGGTGTAGAGCCGGGTATTGCCTTCGGTGCGGGAAGGCTTCAGCAGTCCTTCGCGTTCATACAAGCGGAGCGTCTGCGGATGGATGTCGTACATCTCCGCCACCGCGCTGATCATGTACGCGCCCTGCTTTTTACGTTTGGCCATAATTCTCCCGCTTTATGGCATACATAAGGTGCGGCAGTTCGTGAAATATTACCCGTCGCTCAATCGTCATACCATTTCTTTCGGCCACGCGCCGGGAGGGCAAGTTATCGGGCAGGATGAGCGAAATGACCTTCTCCGCCTTTAGGTTTCGAAAGGCGTGAGTCATGCAGGCTCGGGCAGCTTCGCTAGCGTAGCCATGACCCCAGTGATCGCGGCGGAATTGGTAACCGACTTCCAGCATCGCCTCGCCTTCAACGTTCTGCCGTACGACGCCGCAATTGCCGATGATCTCGCCGCTCGCCTTCAGAACCACTGCAAACAGACCGAAGCCGTCAACACGGTAGCGTTCCTGGTTCCTTGTGACCCAGCATACAGCGTCATCGCGAGTGAACCTCTGCGGATAAAACTTCATCGTTTCCGGATCGCCGATCACGGCGAAAACGGCGTCAACGTCGTCAGGCGTCAGATGACGTAAGATGAGCCGTTCCGTCTCAAGGACCACGTGAGCGTGCTGACTTGTTCGCGGAGCGACGGTCATACTTGCTTCCATATCGACTCCCGCGGATCTTCAGGATTCAGCTTCGACAGCTCGCGCAGAATTTCCTTCGACTTTTCGTCCTGTACCTTGGGTGGAACGATCTTGACCTCTACGATTTCGTCCCCGCGCCTGCCTTCCGTTACCGCTGACGGAACACCTTTCTCGCGCAGACGCAGCTTCTGCCCCGACTGCGTGCCGGGAGGAATCTTGAGAAGCGCACGGCCGTCGATGGTCGGCACCTCAATCTTTCCGCCGAGGCCCGCTTCTGTGAAGCTCACCGGAACCGTGAGGTAGATGTCGTCGCCGTCACGCTTGAAGACGGCATGTTCACCGGCGCGCACAATGATGTAAAGATCACCGGCAGGTGCGCCCATGGTACCGGCATTGCCGCGCCCGGCAAGACGAATGCGCTGGCCATCGCGCGTGCCCGGCTTGATGCGAACCTCCAGCGACTCGGTGCGCTCTACCCGGCCTTCGCCGTGGCACACGTGGCACACGGTGCGGTTCTTGCCGCTGCCGCCGCAGCGCGGGCACGGCATGTTGAA
>Ga0335083_10001538_pt1 | contig 31581 bp, 29 predicted proteins | sample Lox_Sample_42_FD_206716 | JGI IMG/M metagenome (GOLD analysis project Ga0335083, IMG submission 206716) | Soil microbial communities from Loxahatchee National Wildlife Refuge, Florida, United States - Lox_Sample_4.2 | ecosystem: Environmental > Terrestrial > Soil > Wetlands | place: USA...
ATCATCGCCGCGCTCAAGCGGCGTTTTTCCGACATCGTCGGACCGGAGACGTCCGACATCTGCTACGCCACGCAGAACCGCCAGATGGCGGTGCGCGATCTCTGCCGGGTGGCGGACGTGATTCTCGTCGTCGGCGCGAAGAACAGCTCGAACTCGAACAGACTGCGCGAGATCGGCATCGAGGAAGGCGTTCCGAGCTATCTCATCACCGACGGCGACGAGCTCGACCCGTCATGGGTGCGCGGCATGAAGACCGTCGGCCTCACGGCGGGCGCCAGCGCGCCCGAGGAACTGGTCCTCAACGTCATTGCCGCGCTGCGCAGGATCGACGCCGACCTGGAAGTCAGCCAGATGCACGGCAAGAAAGAGCATATCGAGTTCCGGCTTCCCGCCGAACTCAGGAACTAGCCCTGCGTTATCTTCTCTAGAGATCGGACGGAGACGAATTTGGGTATACCCGCCACGCAAGCCGCTCGCATCGGTTCGTACGTGCTCAAGCAGCACCTCACGGGCAAGAAGCGCTATCCGCTCGTGCTGATGCTGGAGCCGCTCTATCGCTGCAATCTCGCCTGCGCGGGCTGCGGCAAGATCGACTATCCCGACGAGATCCTGAACCAGCGCCTTTCCTACGAAGAGTGCATGCAGGCGATGGACGAGTGCGGTGCGCCTGCCGTGTCGGTGGCCGGCGGTGAGCCCCTGCTTCATCGCGAGATGCCGCAGATCATCGGGGGCTTCCTCGCCCGCAACAAGTTCGTGATCCTGTGCACCAACGCACTTCTGCTCGCCAAGAAGATCGACCAGTACAAGCCGCATCCGAACTTCACCTGGTCCATTCATCTCGACGGCAACAAGGCGATGCACGACAAGTCCGTCTGTCTCGACGGCACCTACGAGAAGGCCGTCGACGCGATCAGGCTCTCCCAGGCACGCGGCTTCCGTACCCAGATCAACTGCACGCTGTTCAACGACGCCGATCCCGCGCAAGTGGCCGCGTTCTTCGACGAGATGATGGCGATGGGGCTGGACGGCATCACGGTGTCGCCGGGCTACGCCTATGAGCGCGCGCCCGACCAGGAACACTTCCTGAGCCGTGAGCGCACGAAGCAGCTGTTCCGCGACATCCTCGCGCGCGGGAACGGCGGCAAGAAATGGTCATTCACCCAGTCCGACCTGTTCCTCGACTTCCTCGCGGGCAACCAGACCTACGAATGCACTCCGTGGAGCATGCCGGCGCGCACCGTGTTCGGCTGGCAGAAGCCCTGCTATCTGCTCGGCGAAGGCTATGTGAAGACCTTCAAGGAGCTGATGGAAGACACCGAGTGGGAGAAGTACGGCGTCGGCAAGTACGAGAAATGCTCGAACTGCATGGTCCATTGCGGCTTCGAGGGAACGGCCGTCGTGGACTCGGTGAAGCACCCCTACAAGCTCGTTCCACTCGCGATGCGGGGCGTGAAGACCGAAGGTCCGATGGCGAAGGACATCCCGCTCGACAAGGCGCGCCCTGCCGAGTTCGTGTTCTCAGCTCACGTCGAGCGAAAGCTCGCCGAGATCCGCGAGCGCAAGACCCGGACTGAGGATGTGGCGGCAGCCGAATAGCGCGCGGAACGCCTTCTCGGATTCCCAGGCCGTACGCACCAGCGCCGGAAGCTGGCCCGGCTGCGCGAGAATCGAACGCAGCACCGCCTTAACATCCACCTGACCGCTCCCGGACATTGCCGTGAGCGCCGCCGGCGGCAGCGACTGGCGTGCGGAATCCGACACGACCCTCACGACCGCGAAGGGAAGCCCGCGCTCGCGTGCGACCTGGCCCGCGATATGCGATTCCATGTCGGCGGCAGAAGCCTTCGTCTCGCGATGAACGCGATCCTTTTCCCATCTGTGCGCCACGATCTTGTCCGATCCGGCGATCACGACCGGGCGCGCATGCGGAAGACTCCCGAGCAGTTCTTTCGTCCAATGCGGATGGGTCGCGAAGCGTTCGCTGCCGCTGACGACCTCTGTCGCAACCACGCAGTCGCCGACCTCGAGCGTGGGGCACAGCGCGCCGCAGATGCCGATGCTCAGAACCCGCCGTGCGCCGCCGTCGAGCGCCGCCCTGATGCGCTGTGCGAGTGTGTGGGAGTGGCTTCCACCAACCACCGTGACGATATCGGGGCGAGAGATGACGCGCGCCTCGCGTTCGAGGCCGGTTACGGCGAGAATCATCGACTTCTACGCGCCCAGCGTTATTGCGGCGCGGAGAATGCGATATTGCGCTGCAACCTACAAGCACGGCACTTGCATGACCTTTTGTTAGCCGTGATCCGGGCTTGATCCGGCGAAAAACGTGCGTATGTACGATTGCGGGTTAACTTCGCCCGCCGCGCGCCTCTGCAGAAGCATGGGCAACCCGTTGCGCGGCCGCAGCGTGATGCGCATCAGGGGTTCAACGTCAGCTCCGGCGCAAGTCGAAAGCGGAATTCCTTCGCGATCGCAGAGAGTGCAAGCGTCGCCTCCTGCAGCGCGAAGGCGGCACCGATGCAGATGCGCGGACCGGCGCCGAAACGGGCTCGGCGGATGCTCGTTCCACGGTGTTCCGCTGCCGCTTAAGCGCGCTGGTAGCGGATGACGGAGCCGTCGCGGCCGGTGATCTGGACGCCGACAAGGTCGCCCGCCTTGTCGTACCAGACGTCCTGCGAGAACGTGGTTGTGATCGTGTAGTGATGCGCGTGCCCGGCGCCGCCAGGCAACTCATCGTCGCCGTGGTCGACGACCCTCAGCGGCACCAGCGACCCATCCTTCGGGTCGAGCACTTGCGTCTGTGTGAGAACAGCCGGATTCCACAAATCCAGCGGTATGACGGCGGCCGGCGCCTCGCTGTCGCGATCGTCAGCCCGGACTGCGAATTGCTCGCCCGTCCTTCCTGCACGCGTCTGATGCACGCTGCCGTTGTCGTCCGTCCTTGTTTGCAGCGACATCAACTGCCGGTCCGACCACTGCTCGTTCAGCGTCTGGTCGAAGCGATAGACCGTGACGAAGGCGAGCGTGACTGCGATGTGCGTTCTGACATCGACGCTGGTCTGAGATCCGGTCCGCTCGATGGCGATCGTGTTCGTGCCGATCTGCTCGCCGTTGCGCATGACCGCGAATGTCGTGTGCTTCACATCAGCGCGGGCCGCTGCAAACGGCATCAACACCAGCGCGCTCAATGCGAGAAATGCAAACCGGAACCTTGTCCGGCGGTCGTCCGCGATCGACATGACAGCTCCAGCACAACGACATCGGAGCTTTCGCACCCGCGTTCCGGCCGTTCAAGTCCGGGAAGATGCGTGCGTTAAGGTCCGCCTAACGTGCGGGAACTGAGCGAAGTCCGCGCCGAATGCCACGCGGTTTGCAATCGCAAGTTTCAGAGCCCGTAAGCCACGTGCCGCGAATTGCCGGCCTTGAGGTTGCGGTAGCGCGCCACCGCCCAGAGCGGGAAGAATTTCGGGTAGCCGTGATAGCGGAGGTAGAACACGCGCGGAAAACCTCCGCCGGTGTAATGCTCCTGCGGCCAGAGACCATCCGCGTCCTGCGTTTCGCGCAGATGGGCGATGCCGCGTGCCACGGCCGGATGATCCACCCGGCCTGCCGCCATGAGTCCAAGGAGCGCCCACGCCGTCTGGGACGCCGTCGACGGCGCCTTCTCGTAGCCCGCGTAGTCGAGCCTGTAGCTCGAACAATCCTCGCCCCAGCCGCCATCATCGTTCTGGATGGCGATCAGCCAGTCCGCCGCGCGCGTCATCATCGGATGATCGGGCGCGAGGCCGGCAGCGTTGAGTCCGGCAAGCGCCGACCAGGTGCCGTAGATGTAATTTACGCCCCAGCGGCCGAACCAGCTGCCATCCTTCCGCTGCGAACGCTCCAGGAAGGCGATCGCATCCAGCATGCGCTGGTCGTCCGAAGCCACGCCGAGTTGCGCGAACATCCCGAGGCAGCGGCCGCTCACGTCGTCGGTTGGCGGATCAAGCAATGCGCCGTGGTCGGCGAAGGGGATGTTGTTGAGGTAGTAGTAGGCGTTGTCGGCATCGAAGGCGCCCCAGCCGCCATTCGCGCTTTGCAGGCCCTCGACCCACTCCTTGCCGCGTGCGATCGCCTCCCGATAGTCCGCCTGCGGCGCCACGCGCTGCTTCGCGCGATCGAGCGCCATCACGACCACCGCGGTGTCGTCGAGATCGGGATAATGCGCGTTGTTGTACTGGAACGCCCAGCCGCCCGGGCGGACCCCGGGACGCTCCTCTTCCCAGTCGCCTTTGACGTCGAGTACCTGCCGCGCCTTGAGCCAATCGAGGCCCAAGGCGACCTTGCGCTCCACCGCGTCACCGCCCGCTTCCATCAGCGCGTGACAAGCGAGCGCCGTGTCCCACACGGGCGAGACGCATGGCTGGCAGTAGGCTTCGTGATCCTTGACGACGAGGAGCTTCTCGACGGAAAGCCGCGCGATGGCGCGATCCGGATGCTGCGGGGAAAAGCCCAGCGCATCGAACATCATCACGCTGTTGGCCATCGCGGGATAGATCGCGCCGAGGCCGTCCTCGCCATTGAGCCGCTCGGTCGTCCAGGAGACGCAGCGATCGATGGCGCGCTTGCGCAAGGCCTTCGGCCAGAACGGATCGAACCGTTTGAGGGCGCGATCGAGCACGGTGAAGAACGCCGACCACACGCGGCTCTGGTGCGGCGCGCGATCCGACGCCCTGTGCGCGCCCGCGACAAAGAGCTCCGGTACGTGGATGTTGCGCGGATTGCGTGCGACCGGCTTCTTCACCGCGAGCACAAGCAGCGGCACGATCACGGTGCGCGCCCAGTACGACATCTTGGAGAGGTGGATCGGAAACCAGCGCGGCAGGAGGATCAGCTCGACCGGAACGGTCGGCACGTTGTTCCACGGCGTCTCGCCGTAAAGCGCAAGCAGGATGCGCGTGAAGACATTCGCTTTCAGCGCGCCGCCGCGCTTGAGGATCTCCGCCCGTGCGCGCGCCATGTGCGGCGCGTCCGGATCGTCGCCGATCATCTTGAGCGCGAAATATGCCTTGATCGTCGCGCTGATGTCGAACGGCCCGCCGTGAAAGAGCGGCCAGCCGCCGTGCTCGCCCTGGATGCGGCGCAGATAGATGCCGATCTTCTTCTCGAGTTCGAGGTTGGGCGCCTCGGCCAGATGGTGCACCAGCAGCACATATTCGGAAGGGATCGTGGCGTCGGCTTCGAGCTCGTAGACCCAATGACCGTCAGCGCGCTGCTGCGAGAGCAACGCATCGCTCGCGCGCAGGATGACGTTCTCGAGCGCGACGAAATCGGTCGTGGGAATCTGGTTCATGCGGGCCGCCCGGAAGGACTTCGGATTATACGGAGAGGCGCTTCAATGCCAATTCGGCCGCGGTCCGCCCGGACCGGATGGCGCCCTCGATGGTCGCGGGAAGGCCTGTGTCGGTCCAGTCGCCCGCCAGAATGAGGTTCGACCAGCGTGTTTTCGCGCCGGCACGGCGCGCCGCCTGCTGCGGCGTGGCGGCGAAGGTCGCTCGCTTCTCCTTGACGATCTGCCAGGGCGGAAGGGGCTCGGAAAGCCCGAGCGCCTTCTGGACATCGGCCCAGAATGTGCGCGCGAGCGTTTCGCGGTCTTCGTCCACGATCGCATCCGCGCCGCTGACCGTAATCGAGATGCGGTCGGCAAACGAAAATATCCACTGCGCCGTGCCGCCTAGAACGCCGAGCATCAGAGGTGCCGTCGGTGGCCCAGGATGTTTGAAATGCGCATTCACGATAGAGCGGAAGTCGTCCGGCGCGGCGATGTCGGGAATCAATTCGCGCGCGGACCATGGTGGGGTCGCCAGCACGACCGTGTCTGCAGGCGCAAGAGGGATCGTCTCTTCCGCGCATTCGAGCGCCATGGCGTGGTCGGCGGAGAAGACGATGCGCCTCAGCCTGGCGCCGAAGCGCGCATGTGCGCCCTTGTGCTTGAGATGCACCAGCGCCGGATCGACAAACGCGGCGGCAAGCGTCGGGTGCGCGACGCGGATGCGATAAGCCCGTCCACCCTTGGCGAACGTCTCGCGCACCAACGCCGCGGCAAGCGCGGCCGACGCATCCTCGGGCTCGGTATTCAGCGCGCCCAGAAAGAAGGGATGCAGCAGACGATCCCATAGCGGGCCCTTGCACGGGATGACGTCGCGGATGCGCTTGTCCTTGCCTGCGGCCAGGAGCTTGAAGAGCGAGAAGTAGTCGGCCGGCCGCGTATCGGGCACGCGGCGACTGTCGCTGAAGAGCCAGAACGGAATCGGTCCTTCGCTCGGGGCCAGCGCCCAGCGCGCACCTGTCGCGATGTCGACAAAAGGCACGCCCGAACGCGGCGAACCCTGTAGCAGATTCTCCGAGCCGATTTTCTTCAGATACGCCATCGTCGCGTGATTGCCCGACAGCACGAAGTGATTGCCGTTGTCGATCACCTGACCGAGCGAGGGGTCGTAATAGGAACGGCAACGCCCGCCCGCCTGCGGCGCCGCCTCGATGAGCTCGACCCGCACACCTTTGTCCGCGAGTCCGATCGCGGCGGAAAGGCCCGACAGGCCGGCGCCGATCACATACGCTTTGCCGGAATTCATGCCAGCCCGTAACGAAGCACGATGTAGAGGAGCTGGCTCTTGGCGAGGCTGACGCGCGAGCGCGGCGGAGCCCAGCCCGCGGCCTCGGTGCGCTTCAGGATCTCCGAATAGACCGCGCCCATGAGGCGGGGCGTGCGAATGCGGCCCTTGGGCTTTCCACGCAACACGCGATCTGCGGATTCGTAGTGCTTGTGCGCCAACGCGGCCACGGCGCGACACGTCTTGTCGATGCGGGTATCCGCAATGGCGGTCCTGGGGTCCGTGGTCGTGATTCCCGCCTCGACGAGATATTCCCGCGGCAGATAAAGGCGGCCGATCGCAGCATCCTCGTCGAGGTCGCGCAGGATGTTGGTGAGCTGCAACGCGCGGCCGAGATGATGCGCGAGTTCGAAACCCGGGCCCTCCTCCATGCCGAAGACCTTAATCGACAGCCGACCCACCGCGCTCGCCACGCGTTCGCAATAGAGATCGAGAACGGCAAGGTCTGGGGCCTGGATGTCCTCGGCGACGTCCATGTCCATGCCGTCGATGACGGTGAGGAAGTCCTCTTTGCGCAGCCCGTATTGCGCGACGGGCGCAGCGAGAAATTTCGCCACAGGCGGCGGCGCGCCGGCATAGAGCAGATCGAGATCGGTGCGCCACCCGACAAGCGCCTCGTGACGCTCCTCTCGCGTGCCTTTGCCGTCATCGGCGATGTCGTCGACCATGCGGCAGAAGGCATAGATCGCGAACATGGCATCGCGCTCGGCCTTCGGCATGAGCCGCATGGCGGAATAGAAGGAACTGCCCGACGCCTTTTCCTGTACGGCGTCAATTTCGGAAGGCGGCACGGTGTCGGTTGCTGCGGTCATCGTTCGTGGAGGACTTGCGGGGTCTCATTTCTAGAACGAAGACGGCCGCCGACAAAACGGGCCGTTGCGCGGGCGATGAGGCCCAATACTTCGCTGCGGCGGTGGTGGACGCGCTCGGAAAGAGGGTCGCGTTCCATCAGCCTCAGGTTGAGGTCTTCGGCCAGCGACTGGATCACGCTGACTTCGAGCGCCAGGCGTCCATCACGCACGCTCCTGGCGAAGGGGCGCGACGTGCCCAGAAGACCCGCGGTGCGTTGCGCCAGGCCGCGTATTACCCCGCGCAGCTTGTCGCTTGCATAGGCTTCGCGCAATGCACTGACATCGACCCGGGCTTCGGCGAGCACGTCAAGCGGTATGTAGATGCGGTTGAGCGCCAGATAGTCCTTGCCGCAGTCCTGAAGGTGATTGATCACCTGCAGTGCCGCGCAAAGCGCGTCGGACATCGGCCAGGTGGCGCGCGCCTCGCCATGGACATCGAGCACAAAGCGCCCGACAGGCATCGCCGAGTAGCGGCAATAATCCATCAGCTCGTCCCAGTTGGCGTAGCGCAGCTTGGTCACGTCGCGGCGGAAGGCTTCGAGCAGGTCGAGCGCGTGGACGTTGCTCAGGTTCCGCTCCGCGAGCGCACGCCGCAGGACAAGCGCTTCCGATGACGTTTCGCTTTCGCCGACGAGCGCCTTTCGCATCGCTTCCAGCAGACGCAGCTTCTCGTCCGGGCTCGCCGAGGGATGGTCGGCGACATCGTCCGCCGCACGCGCGAATCCGTAGAAGGCGAGGATGACCGCGCGGTAGCGCGGGTGAATCAGAAACGACGCGACCGGAAAATTCTCATCCGTGTGCCCCTTGCCGGAGGCGAGATCGCTCGCGTTCGTCATGCGCGCCCCATCGCCTGGGCACGGCCCTTCCACATGCCGCCGCGCCCGCGCCAGAACTGGATGGCAGAATCGAGCGTGAACGCCGCGTAGAAGCCACCGATCACGGGCAGCGCGATGCCCCACAAGGGCGACAGCCGGTAGAACCGAAGCATCGGCTGGAAGGACAATGCCATTATCGCCCAGGTTGCCCAGCCCGCAAGCTGCGCGATGTTCCAGGCAAACAGCGCGACAAACGGCGCCGCTGCATACACGACGAGCATCCCGAGCACGGTGCCGAGCAGCATCGCCTTCGAATAGCCGAGCTGGGCGAAGGCCGAGCGCGCCACCATATGGCGGATTTCGCCGATGTGGTCGTAGGGTCGGAGGCTGATCGAACGGTTGGTCAGCCCCAGCCAGATCGGCCCCTGCGCCTTCATTGCGCGCGCGAGCGCGCAATCGTCGATGATCTCGTGGCGAATGGCGGCGATGCCGCCCGCCCTTTCGAGCGCGTCGCGGCGCACGAGCATGCAGCCGCCGGCCGCCGCGGCGGTCTTGCGCTTCGGATCGTTGACCCAGCGAAACGGGAACAGCATCGCGAAGAAGAAGACAAAGGCCGGGATGAGGAAATGCTCCGCGGCTGTCTTCGTGCTCAGCTTCGCCATCAGCGACGTCAGCGCGAGCTTGCGGCTCTCGGCGCGCGCCACCAGGCGGCGCAGATTGTCGGGCACATGCGCAATGTCGGCGTCGGTGAGCCAGTAATAGTCGGGCGCGTCCTCACTGCAGGCTTTCTCCACGCCCTGACTGACGGCCCAGAGCTTGCCTGTCCACCCGGCAGGTCGTGGCTGGCCGCTCAGGATCTCGAGACGATCGGTGCGGCCGAAGGCACGTGCGGCGTCAGCCGTACCGTCCCTGCTCTGGTCGTCGACCAGAATGACGCGGAAGCGACCGGGGTAATTCTGCTGCAGCAGGCTGCCGATGGAACGGTCGATCACGTCGGCCTCGTCGCGCGCGGGAACGACCGCCGTAACCGAGGGCCATTGCTCGCGGTCGAGTGAGGGCTCGTCCCGGTCGTCGCGCTCGGCCGACAGCCAGAAGAAGCCACGCCCCACGAGAAGGTAGAGCCAGATCGCAAACGGCACGAAGCAGAAGAGAAGGACTGCCATCAGCGCACGTAGCCCGCACTCTTGAACCATGCGAGGGCATCTTCGATGCCCTGCGCGTAGGGCCGGGCGCTGTAGCCGAGTTCCTTCTGGGCCTTGGCTGAGGAAAAAAACATGTGGTGCCTGGCCATCCTGAGAGCGTCCATGGTGACAAAAGGCTCGCGCCCGGTCACGCGGGCGGCGGCTTCCGCCGCGAAGGCGATGGGATAGATCGGACCGCGCGGCAAACGCAATGTCGGCGCCTTGCGGCCTGTCAGCCTCGCTATGTCGGCGAGCATCGTCTTCAGGGTAACGTCCTCGCCGCCGAGGATATAGACCTCACCCGCCTTGCCGCGCTCGAGCGCCAGAAGATGGCCCGCCGCCACGTCGTCGACATGGACGAGGTTCAGTCCGGTATCGACGAAAGCCGGCATCTTTCCGTTCGCGGCCTCGACGATGATGCGTCCCGTCGGCGTCGGCTTGATGTCGCGCGGTCCGATCGGGGTCGACGGGCTGACAAGCACCGCGGGCAGGCCCTGCTCTGCCACCATCTTCTCGACCAGGCGCTCGGCGACGACCTTGCTTCTCTTGTAGGCGCCGATCGCGCTCTCTTCCGTGTGGCGCGAGATCTCGCTGGCGGCAGCGCCGGGAAGCGGCTTCAGCGCCGCGACGCTGCTCGTGTAGACGATCTTTTCGACACGCGCCCGGAGTGCCGCTTCCATGACCGCGCGCGTCCCCTCGCGATTGTTGCGGACGATCTCCTCGGGATCGCGCGCCCAGATCCGATAGTCGGCCGCGACGTGGAAGAGATAACGCGCGCCCGTCATGGCCACTTCCATCGACTTTGAGTCGCGCATATCGCCCTCGGCGATCTCGCAGGCGATGCCTTCTATATTGTTGCGCGGGCTCGAGGCGCGCATGAGAACACGCACCTTGTAGCCCCTGTTCGCGAGCAATCGCGCGACGGCAGAGCCCACGAAGCCCGATGCGCCGGTGACGAGGACGAGATCGCTCATCTCACTGTTCCGCCATCGGGTTGTCAGCGGGGGCGAAGGCGCGCTGGCCCTCCATCGCCTGCCAGGTCAGGAGGACCGGGACCGCGATCGTGATGTCGCGCGCACGCCGGAGCAACGACACGGCGAGTCCGATCTCGGGCCCCAGACCGAAGAGCGGCGTCAGCGTCGCGTAGCCGGCTTCCTGGACACCGATCGAAGCCGGCACGAAGGCCGTCGCACTGCGCAGCGCGCTCAGAAGGCTCTCGATTGCGATGGCGGAGAGAAAATCGATGCGGCCGCCCAGCATGCGGATCGCGACATAGGTGACCGCGCCGCTGACCACCCAGCCGCCCAGATGGGTCGTTGCAGACGCCGCCACGCGCACCGGCGCGCGGTAGATCGCGGCGAGCGCGTCGTTGAAGGCAGCTGCATGCTCGACGGCGCTCGGGAGCCAGCGGTGCGCGAGCCTTGTTGCGAAGGCACTGCCGCGATGCTGCAGGAAGATGAATGTGGCCATTCCGGGGATCATCAGGCCGAGAGCAAGGATGATTCCCCTGACATAGGGTGCCGTTGCGGACGCAGCCTGCAGCTGCGTGATGCAGAGCGCCGTGCCGATGGCGATGAACGCCAATTGCGCCATCAGCTCTGTGGTGACGTCGACAATGCCCGAGGCGAAGGCCGTCGGCGGGGGAAGGCCGCGCAGGATGATGGCTCGGATACCGACAACGATGCCGCCCAGTTGCGAGAACGGCAGCACGTCGCTTGCCGAGTCGCGGATTTGCCGCGCCAGCGCAAAGACGGGAAATCGTGAGAGCGGCGCACCGGCGACGAGAACGAACCAGGCGAGCCCGAGGACAAGCGGCAGGGCGAGCGAGGTCAGGATGACGAGGGCATAGCCGGAGAAGCCCACGCGGCTCACCACGGCGACGACCTGACCGACGCCGATGTAAAGAATGACATAGGCCGCGATCGCCAGACCGAGCGCGGCGGCGATGAAGACGCCAATTCTCATGGTGGAATATTAAGCGCCTTTGGGCTTCGAAAAACGCATGAAGCGGCGTGCGAGCCTGACCATTGCGGGCACGAAGCGCGGCCGCAGAAGTCTCGGATCGTAGATCGAGAGCCGCCGGTCGTTCTCCGCAAGGCAGACATCTATCAACTCCGCGACGTCGATGTCGGCGCCGAGCTGTTCGGCACCGGTGACCGTGAAATTGTTGTCCTGCACGCCATGACCGACGTCAGCCGCGATCCCGATACGCTCCCAGATGAGGAATATCCAGACCGCCAGAACCTTGAGCTCGAAGAAAGGCCGCCGCCAGAACGGCATGTTCTTGCGGTGCCAGGCGACCCAGTTCACATAGAAGAGGATGTGACGGCCTTCCTCCTGCATCACCGGCTCGAATGTGTCGACGAGTTCCGGCGGGAAGAATCCGGTGCGCTTCGCCGTCTCGAACAGGCCGAAGGCAAAGAAGCTGTCGATGCATTCGCTGTAGCCCGTGACCATGAAGGCCCATTCGGGATCCTTCGGTCGCGGATAGGCAGGCTCCGGCGCGAGCTTGATGCCGTAAGCTTCCACGAGGTTTGAAAGCACGAAGCGATGACGCTTCTCCTCGAAGGCATCGAGCTCGACGGCCTTCTTGAGCAGCGCGTCCGCAATGTCCTCGCCATAGGTGGCGACGTTGAGGCTGGCGCGGTTCTCCGTCTGCACCGCGATGTCCCAGATGGGCAGGCTGGTAAGCCTGTCGAGCACGTCTTTCTCGAGCTTGGGCCAGTCGATGACTGCGGGTTTGTAGGGGTTGAACGTCTTGAGCAGCGTCCGGCAGAACAGCCGCTTGTGCTCGTCGCTGCCGATCCGGATCGGCGCGTCAGCGGACACCGGGCCGATCTCGATCGAGATGTCCGGAAAAGCCAGGGCGCGAGGCGGACTGGAATTCATGAGAATCTCCGGATGCGTTCGGCGGTGAATGTCCGCCAGAGATAGGTGGCTAACCCCCGCGCGCAACCTTGCGCAAGGATATTATCGACGCGCCGGGAAGTCGCCAAATCCGCCGAGACGCACGGATGGCGACCGTGCCGCCGCGGCAACGGCTGAATCGAGCAAAGCGGCGAGCTCGTCGCAATACCGGTAACCCGGAGCGGAGCCCTGAAAATGTTCAGCGGTCGCGGGGTGCAGGTAGATTTCGCTCAAGCCTTCGGGGAGGTTCGACACGAGTCCCGCCAGCCGCGCCGTCGTCATCGCACCGGACCATTTGAGTCCGAAGACCTGATCGGGCACCGTCAGCCCCGCGCCCTTCAGGCGGGCCGCGAGCATCGCAGTGAACGGCGCGAGCGCGGAATCGCCAAGCGACGTCGTGCCCGGCTCGATTGCCTCGAGTGTGGCGCGCCGCTCGCGCGGCACGCGCGCCGCCTTCATGCCGTGCTTTCTGCCCTCTTCGATCAGGATCGTTGCGATTGTCGGATGCAGGTGGAAATGCTTGTGCGCGTTGACGTGATCGAGCTTCAATCCGGTTGCCGCAAACGCCTCGAACTGTGCCGCGATCTCTTCTGCAAGCTGCTTGCGCACGCGCGGGCGAAAGAACATGGAGGCACCGGCGCGCGCCATGTCGGTGCGGAAGTTTCCGCTCGCATCGACAAGATCGGGAATCGTTGCAGGTGGCAGCGTGGAGCGGCCTTCTGCAAGAACGAGATGCAGTCCCACCCGCAGGCTCGGCATGTGCCGTGCGCGCGCCACGGCATCGGCAGCTGCCGGCGCCGACACCATCAGGCTTGCCGCCGTAAGAATCCCGTCGCGATGCGCGCGCTCGACCGCATCGTTGACTTCGCGCGCCGCACCGAAATCGTCGGCGGTGACGATCAGGCCTTTCACTGACGCCTTACGAGACGATCATGTCTTCGCGCGTGCGCAGGAACTGGAAGAATTCCACGCCCTCGCGCAGGCGACGCACCAGCATGTCGCGGCTGGTCAGCATTTCGCCGACGATCTCCATGATCTTCGACGGCCGGAAGTAGAACTTCTTGTAGAAGTCCTCGACCGATTCGAAGATCTCGGTGTGGCCCAGATGCGGGTAGTTGAGCGGCGCGATCTGCGTGCCGTCTTCGGTCAGAAGATCGACATCAGAGGCGAACCAGCCGTTTTCCTTGGCCTGCTTGTAGAGGAAGGTGCCGGGATAAGGCGCCGCCAATGACACCTGCAGGGTACGCGGGTTCACCTCCTTGGCGAATTCCAGCGTCTCCTTGATGGTCTCGCTGGTCTCGCCCGGAAGGCCGAGGATGAACGTGCCGTGCACGATGATGCCGAGGTCGTGACAATCCCTGGCGAAGCGCTTGGCCACATCGACCAGGAGACCCTTCTTGATGTTGTGCAGGATCTTCTGGTTGCCGGATTCGTAACCGACGAGCAGCAGGCGCAGGCCATTCGCCTTCATCACCTCGAGCGTCTTGCGCGGAACGTTCGCCTTGGCATTGCACGACCAGGTAACACCGAGGGGTCCGAGCGCGCGTGCCAGTTCCTCGACACGGGCATGGTTGTCGGTGAGTGTGTCGTCGTCGAAGAAGATCTCCTTCACCTCCGGGAAATTGTCCCGGACATATTTCACGTCGTCGACGACACGGGCGATCGACTGAAAGCGGTATTTGTGACCGCCGATGGTCTGCGGCCACAGGCAGAAGGTGCAGCGCGACTTGCAGCCGCGGCCCGTGTACCAGCTCATATAGGGATGCTTGAGGTAGCCGCCGAAATAGTTCTCGACCTTGAGCTGCCTGTAGAGAGGGAGCACGGACGGGAGCTTGTCCATGTCCATCAGGATCTCGCGCTCCGGATTGTGGACGACCTTGCCGTCCTTGTCGCGATAGCTGAGCCCCTTGATCGTCGACCACTCCGCGCCTTCGGCGAGCTCCTTGACGGTGAACTCGTATTCGTTGCGGCAGACGAAATCGACATCGGGGCAGGCGTTCAGCGACTCTTCCGGCTCGACTGCGACCTTGGCGCCGATGAAACCGATCTTGGCGGTCGGATTGAGTTTGCGAATGAGGCCGGCGGTCTTCACGTCGGATTTGAACGACGGAGTCGACGTGTGCATCACGATGAAATCGTGCGCCTTCACATCCTCCTCGATGTCCTTGAACGACAGACGGTGCGGTGGGGCGTCGATCAACCTGGAGCCCGGCACCATGGCGGCGGCCTGCGCCAGCCAGGTCGGGAACCAGAACGACTTCACCTCGCGCTTCATCTGGTAGCGGGCGCCGGCGCCGCCGTCATAGCCGTCGAAGGACGGAGCCTGCAAAAACAACGACTTAAGCATCATACTTCCTCATGACTGAACCAGCGCGCCCGTCGGAGACACCTGGAACCGGGTCCCCCGCCAGTGGACGTCTTCGCCGAAAAACGATGCGAGATATACCGCGAAGGATATCATGTCACGTGCGGGCAACACCAAGGCCGGTCCCGCGTAAGTTCCGAATTTGCGTTCCACGCGCCACTTGAGCCACAGCCGCGACGAAAGAGCCACGGCCAGGATCACCGCGCTCTCGGGCGTGAAGCCCGAAAGGATCGCAGCCAGCACGCCCAGCGGCACCGCATGGGTGATCACGCTTCCGGTGTGTCCCATCCAGTTGATGACACGCGTGGTCCGGTTCCAGCGCAGCTCATGGCGGTAGTAGGTCGACCAGCGGGTCTCCGGGCTGGCGTGATCGACGACGAAGGCCGGTACCTCGATGGAGAGACCAAGGTTGCGCACGGCGCGTCCGATCTCGTAGTCGTCGGCCAGATGATCGGCAAAAGCGCGCAGCCCGCCGATCTTCTCCAGAATTTCACGCCTGAGCGCGATCGTGGAGCCGAGACACGGGCTGGCCAGTCCCCAGCTCACGCCGGCAATCACATTGGGCAGGAATTCGTACGTCGCGCCCATCGCGGAGATGACCGACCAGCCATTGCCACGGGCTTTGCCGGCATAGAGACACGTGACCGCCCCGACACCAGGCGCTTCCAGCGCAGTCACGACCCTGGAGAGCCAGTCGCTCGCGACGCTGATGTCGCTGTCGCTCAGCACAACGATGTCGTGCTTCAGGCAACGCGCCATGTTGACGAGATTTGAGACCTTGCGGTTGGTGCCGTGCAGCTCGGTGTCGATCACCAGTTCGATGTCAGCGTCGGGAAAACGCGCTTGCAGCTTTCTCACGATCGCGATCGCGGGATCCTTCGCGTCCTGCACGCCGAACACGAGCTGGATCGGCGCGGGATAATCCTGTGTCACGAAGCTCACGAGATTCTCTTCGAGTCCCGGCTCGTCGAAATGCAGCGGCTTGAGCAGTGTCACCGGAGCGAGCGACGCGGCGTGGCCTGCTCCATCGCCCCCGAACTTGTCGACAAGGCGCGAGACCAGGAGTGCGTACCCCGCGCTGCAAAGCGCAAGACCCGCCAATAGCCATCCGACCGTATGGATGAGCATGTGCTCCAAAACCAGCTCTCGGCCCTTGGTCGCCCCCGCCAAACTACCCCAAAGCGCTGGCCCGACGAAACGCCGGGTTCCACCTGAAGGGGGCAACAATTGTCGCCCCTAGAGTCGGGCGGATTGCAGCTTTACGGGCGTCTCAAGATACAACGCCGGAAACACACGCTTGAGCGCCGCAATCTTCGGAAGATCGTTGAAGACGATGTAGGGGTATTCGGGATGATTGATCAGGAAGTCCTGATGATACCCCTCTGCCGGGTAAAAGCCTTTTAATGTCTCGACCTTCGTGACGATCGGGCCCGAGTACACATGCGCATTGTTCAGCTGCGCGATGTACGCCTGGGCGACTCGCGCCTGCTCGGGATTGGCCGCGAAGATTTCCGAGCGATAGCTCGATCCCTGATCCGGGCCCTGAAAATTGAGCTCCGTCGGATCGTGCGCCACGGAGAAGTAGACACGCAGGATCGTGCCGTAGGTCACCTGTCTCGGATCGAAAGTCACGGAAATCGACTCGGCGTGGCCTGTCGTCTCCGTCGTCACCTGATCATAGGTCGCTGTCGCTTTCGCGCCGCCTGAGTAGCCGGCGACCACCTTGTGCACGCCTTTGACGTGCTCGAAGACGCCCTGCATGCCCCAGAAGCAACCGCCGGCAAGAACGGCCGTCTCGCTCGTCGCCTGCGACTTCGCCGAATCGAGCGCGGGCGCCGGTACGGCTTTGTCGATCGCATCGGCCTGAGCGACGCCCGCCGCCGCGAATAACATGGCTGCAGAAGCGGCCGCGAAGAGTCCGGCACGGACGCGCGAAACGGGACGGGACAGGATCATCGGCTCAGCCTCGGTTTGGGTGCATCGGCGACTGATATAGTAGTCGAACGGCGCCTCCGCCTCACCTCATACGCGATCGTGTTCGGATCGGATTGCCGGGAGAATGTCGCCTTTCCCTTGCCGGAAACGGCGTAAATCGCGCAACAATCGGGCGCTGGCTGATCTGAGGGGACATTCGTGAGCGATTCGGACGCGCTTAAGGCCTACACGGCGTTCGAGTTCAACGACGGGCGCTGGACACGCAAAGTCTATCGTCGCGGCTCCGGGCCGGCCGTGATCATCATTCACGAGATGCCCGGCCTGCATCCGCTCGTCGTGCGGTTCGCCGACCGCGTCGCGGCCGCCGGCATGACCGTCTTTCTTCCTGTTCTCTTTGGCACACCCGGCAAGCCGGTAAGCGTCGGTTATGCCGTCGGCCAGATGCTCAAGGGCATCTGCATCTCGCGCGAATTCGACGTATGGGCCTCCGATCGTTCGAGTCCGATCGTCGACTGGCTGCGCGCCCTTGCGCGCAAGGTGCACGCGGAGTGCGGCGGCAAGGGCGTCGGCGCGGTCGGCATGTGCTTCACCGGAGGCTTTGCGCTCGCGATGATGACGGAGCCCTCGGTCGTCGCTCCGGTGCTCTCGCAGCCGTCGCTTCCGCTTCCGCTCGGCTCGAAGGCGCGTGCCGCGGGGATCGGCGCGTCCTCTTCGGAGATCGCCTGCGCAAAGAAGAGGTTCAGCGAGGAGAACCTCTCCATGATCGGCCTGCGCTTCTTCGGCGACGGCTTCGTCCCCGACGCGCGCTTCGACACGTACAAGCGAATCTTCGGCAACAAGTTCGAGGCCATCGAACTCGATCCCAAGGACGCCGCCCCCGCCCCAGTGGCGCCACACTCTGTGCTCACAATGCATCTCGATGACCGTCCCGGCACTCCCACCAAGCGGGCAGAAGAACGCGTTATCGCCTTCTTCAAGGAGCGGACCGCCATCTGAGATGGTGCCACCAGAACCGCGAAACCGTGCCGGTACGGGACGCGGGGAACGACACAGCCGAGCAAACGTTGTTCCTCGGGAGCCGAGGTCGAGCCGGGATTCTCCGGGCCGCTGCTCATGTGCCGACGCCCGCGATCTCCCGGAAGGGCTCCGCATGGAAGCGCGTTTGGATGGCAGAAACGGACAGGGACCGCATCGTTCGCCTGCGCAATCTCGCAGAACGGCTGGCAGCCGGGGCGCGCGAGAGCCAGGACCCGGAGATGCGTAGGAAAATGGTACAGGCGGCGTCGGAGCTCGGTGCGACGGCCGATGCATTGGAGAAGGCAAGACCGTCGGCGCCGGAGTGACGCGCCTTAAGATTTTGGGACGTGGGACGGCATCGCACATGACTGTGACTGCCGTCTCCTGCTAATACGTTATTTGCGGAAACGGTCGCCATGGCCGAGCAAGACGAACAAGTTGTGAGCGAGAATCATATCGACAACACGGTCTTCGTCGTGGACGACGACCCGGATGTTCGCGACTCGATCGCGCTGCTGTTGAGATCTGCCAATTTCGGCGTCGAGACTTTCGACAGCGCGCGGGCATTTCTGGAATCGACGGCAATGTCGCGGCCGGGATGCATGGTCGTCGACATCCGCATGCCGGACATGGATGGTCTCGAACTGCAATCCGAGCTCACCCGCCGCCGGATCCGGCTTCCGGTCATCATCATCACCGGCCATGGCGACGTCCCGCTCGCGGTGCGCGCGATGAAGGCCGGCGCCATCGACTTTCTCGAGAAACCGTTCGACGAAGCGCATCTGCTCGCGAGCATCCGCCGCGCCTTCGCGGCAGGCGCCGCAATCCAGCACGACGCCCGTGCCGCCGAGATCGCATCCGCCCGCATGGCGCAGCTGACCGAGCGCGAACGCGAAGTGCTTGCTCTCGTGGTGTCCGGACGCGCCAACAAGGAAATCGCGCGCGAGCTCAACATCTCGCCGCGCACCGTCGAGATCCATCGCGCCCATGTGATGGAAAAGATGGAGGCCGGGAGCCTCGCGGAACTCGTGCGCCTCACGCTGCGCGTGGGCGACACAGGCTCCTCCTCCTTCCGCCTGCACTGAAAACGGCGACGCCGCAACCGTAAGTGATGGCACCTATGGCAGGCCTGGCAACGGATCACTAGGTTTTTTCCGTTAACGCCTGTGATTGGGGCACGCATGGCGCGCAGGATCTGCATTCTCGACGACGACGACGCCGTGCGCGACTCGCTGCGCGCGCTCCTCGAATCCTATTGCCTCGAGGTGCATGAGTTTTCGTCCGGCCGGGCGCTTCTCGCGCAGGGAAACCTCGCCGATTTCGGCTGCTTCATCGTCGACTTCCACATGCCGGAGATGAACGGGCTGGAGCTCCTGGAGACTCTGCGGGCTCGCGGCATTTCCGCGCCGGCAGTCATCGTTTCCGCGGTCGCCCTCGGCTCGGACGCGCGCGATGCGGCCGGGACAGGCTCGGTCCAGGTCCTGACGAAGCCGGTTCCCGAGCAGGAACTGATCGGCTGGATTCGCGGCGCGCTGGCTGGAGAGACCGCGCTCACCTGATAAGCTTCGCTTCGACAGCCATGGCCAGGAAGCAAGCCAGCACCGCAACCCTGCCCGACGCGCTCGCCTTCGCGCCTGTCATGCTGCGCGCCCGTGACGGCACGATCCTCAAATGGAGCGCAGCGCTCACCCTGCTTTACGGCTTCACCGCCGGCGAAGCGGAAGGGCGCAAGGCACACGAATTGCTGCGGACCGATTACTCGGGCCGGCGCACGCAGCTCTGCACCGAGCTTGAATCCGCCGGCGAGTGGACCGGCGATCTCATCAATCGCCGCAAGGACGGCTCGAAGCTCGTCGTGGCGGTGCATTGCGTGCAGCTCGCCGGCGAAGATCTCGTGGTCGAAACCAATGTCGCCACAGGACGGCGCAATCCCGAGAGCGACTATTACGCGGCCATCGTGGAATCCTCAGACGACGCCATTCTCGCCACGACGCTCGAGGGGATGATCACAAGCTGGAACAGGGCGTCGGAGAACATGTTCCAGTATTCAGCCGACGAGATGGTGGGCTTCACGGTCGACAAGCTGCTGCCGCCCGACAGGCGGCGCGAAGAGGAGATCATCCTCAAGGAGGTCGGCCTCGGTCACAAGATCACGCATTACGAGACGCTCAGGCTGCGCAAGGACGGTGCCGAGATCGCAACCTCGCTCACCGTGTCGCCGATCCGCGCAGCGGATGGCCACATCATCGGCGCCTCGAGGATTGCGCGCGACATCACCGAGCGGCGCAACGTGGAAGAGCGCTTTCAGCAGATGCAGTCCGAGCTCGCCCATATGGGGCGCCTCAACGAGATGGGCCAGATGGCATCGGCGCTCGCCCATGAACTCAACCAGCCCTTGACGGCGACGAACAACTACATCGCCGCCGCGCGCCGCAATCTCGATGCGCAACCGGCGCATATCGAACGCGCCCTCGATGCGCTCGCAAAAGCGGGCGCGCAGGTGCTGCGGGCGGGCGAGATCATCCGCCGCTTGCGCGGCTTTCTCTCCAAGACCGGGCCGGAGACACAGGCAGAGCTTGTCGAACGGCTCATCGAGGACACCGCAGCGCTCGCGCATATCGACGCCAAATTCCGCGACATCGCCCTCAAATTCGACTTCCAGACGGCCAATGTCAGGGTCGTGCTCGATCGCGTGCAGTTCCAGCAGGTGCTGCTCAATCTGCTGCGCAATGCGTTCGAGGCGGCGGAGTGCCGGCCAAATCCCGAGGTGACGATTGCGACGCGCGCCAAGGAAAGCAATGTCGAGATCAGCGTCAGCGACAGCGGACCGGGGCTCGCGCCGGAGATCGCGGAGAACCTGTTTCAGCCCTTCATCACGACCAAGCAGGGCGGCATGGGCGTCGGCCTTTCGATCTGCCGCTCGATCGTCGAAGGCTTCGGCGGCAAGATCTGGTACCAGCCCGCCCCGCAAGGCGGTGCCCAGTTCCTATTCACGGTTCCTCTGGAAATGGCCTAGCGCTTTTGCAAGCCGGTCGGAGAGGATGTGCGCCAGGTACACGCCGTTCTCAGCCGCCAGCATGCTGCGGTGATTGCCTCCAACCATGATCGTCTCGAGCCGCGACGCGGTGCGACGCCAGATGCGTTCCGGCGGCGCCATGAGCGGATCGCGGTCCTCCGCGACGAACAGCACGGTCGGGCCTTCATAGCGCGGCGGACTGTAATGCGCGACCGCCGCCAGCGCGGCGTCGTACACTTTCTGAAGAGCCTCCGGCACGCGGACATCGGCCAAAACCGGATCGCGATCCGTAGTGCCGAGCCGCCAGAGAAACCGGCGCAGCAGCGCCACGATTGCTCTCGCCGCGTAGGCCGGCCTGCGCGCGAACGGCAACGTGCCGAACTCGCGCATATGATGCGCCGCGCGAAGCGAGAGAATGTCGAGCCAGACCCTGAAGGGCCATTGCCGCGCATTCGTCTGCGTGTCGAGGAGCACCAGCAGCGCCGTGTCTTCTCCAGCCGCGGCAAGCTGCGAGGCCATCTCGAGCGCCACGAGACCGCCCGAGGAATATCCGCCAAGCAGGTAGGGCCCGGACGGCTGCACCGCGCGAATGGCCGACACGTAATAGCCCGCCATTTCCTGGACGCTGCGGTTGGGCTCGCTCTTTCCGTCCAGGCCTTTGGCCTGAATGGCATAGACCGCACCGTCGCTTTGGATCTGGCGCCCCAGCGGGAGCAGCTCCATCACGTTGCCGCCGATGCCGTGGCAGAGGAATAGAGGCACGCCGCCTGTGCCCGCCTTCACTTCGACAAGCGGCGAGAATTCCCGCTCGGCCGGTGCGGCGATTGCTGCCGCAAGCTGCGCGATGGTCGGCGCGGAATAGATCAGCGTGACGGGCAATTCGACGCCGAGCGCGTCCTCGATCGCGAACATCAGGCCGAGCGTCGCGAGCGAGTCTCCGCCCAGATCGAAGAAGTCGTCGTCACGCCCGACGGAAGGACGGTCCAGCACCCGGCACCAGATCTCCGTCAGCATCTTCTCGAGGTCGTTCTGGGCCGGTGCCGCAACATCGGCGTCGCGCAGCTCCTCGGCGGATCTCGCCGCGTCGAGAGCCGTGAGCGCCGCCATGTCGAGCTTGGCGCTCGGCAGGCGCGGCAGCTGCTCCATGACATACAGCTTGTACGGCTGCAGATGCGCCGCCAGGCGGGCCTTCAGGAAATCTCTCAGCGCGCCCACCGTCTCTTTTGCCCCGTCGCCGCGCGGGGTCACATAGGCGATGAGCCTGACCTGCTCGCCGGTCTTGCGCGGCAGCACAGCCGCGTCGAGTACATCGGGGTGAAGCCTGAGCACCGCTTCGATTTCGGCGGGCTCGATTCGGATGCCGCGGATCTTGAGCTGGCGGTCCTTGCGCCCGACGAGCTCGATGAGCCCGTCCGGGCGCAATCGGACGAGGTCGCCGGTGCGCAGGATGCGCGTGCCGTCCGAGGAACCGGCCGGAAAATCGTCACGCTTGCAGGCACCCTCGGACCAGCGGCCCAGGGCAACGTAGGGGCTTTGCACCACGAGCTCGCCGACCGCGCCGGCGGCGACGGGAACGCCTCCGTCATCGAGGATGGCGAGCGTATTGCCGTCGAGCGGATAGCCGATCGGCACGCGACTTCCTTCCTGGGGAAAGTCGCGCGGCACGAACCATTGCATGATCGGCGCTTCGGTCGAACTGTAGCCGAGCTCGATCAGGCAATCTTCGGGAAGCCAGCGGCGGAGCAGCGCGACGTCGCTCCAGAGCACGGCATCGCCACCGACGCGCACCACCCTGAGCGACTTCGCCGCGCTGCCATCGTCGAGATTCGCCAGCGATCGCAACAAAGCCGGCACGCCGTAGATCATCGTGATTGCGCGCTCGGGAAGTGCGCGCAGGATCTGCCGCGCGCCCGCGCGCTGCACGTCCACAAGATGGAGCGTGGCACCCGTGAGGAGCGCGGTCAGCCGCTCGCGCAAGCCTGCGATCGTGCATTCGGAACTCAAGGGGAGAAAATTGTCGTCGCTGCCGATATGCGCGGCGTTGACATATTGCTGCACGCGGCGAAGCAGAGCGCGCTGGCTGTTGACGATGCCCTTCGGCCGTCCCGTGCTGCCAGATGTGAAGAGCACGAAGGCCGGCGCATCCGGCTGGTCCACGATCTCGGGAAGTGTGCCGGCGCCGCGGGCTGCGACATCGATGAGCCGCATGCCTTCGGGCACGAGATTGCGTGTTTCCCCATCGAAGCGACCGATCAGAACGGTCATCGCGGCGTCTTCCATGACGTTTGCGATCCACTCTCGCGGATAGTGCAGATCGAGCGGCACGAAGAGCCTCTCCGCCGCGAAGCAGGCCAACATGGCGATCGCAAAATCCGCCGATGTCGGAAGCAGGATGCCGATCAGCTCGTCCGGCCGGGTGTCGCGTACGAGTTGTGCTGCAAGTCCGTGTGCCGCCGCGAACGTCTCGGCATAGCTGAGCCGGACCGCGCCGTCATCGAGCGCGATGCGATCCGCATGCGCGCGCGCAGCGCGTTCGAACAACGCGAACAGGGGCGTCGCGAGATCCCGCTCCGCGAACGGCGCGAACGGCCGCGACACCGGACCGTTGTGGTCCAGCGCGAGGCGCGATGGCGCGAGCGCGGGCGACGCATAGCGTTGCTGCATGAAAGACCGCAGGGCCCCTTGAGCGGGCGATTTCCCCTTTTCCTCCCGCCGGAAGCCGCAAGATTGAGGCCAGCCGCGCTTCGCTTCGGTTAATCGAAACAGGCGGCACCGGACTTGCTGCGCCTCTCCCGAAAGCCCATGCGCCCCTGGAAAAACGGGACGCGGATTGCTCCAAAAGGAGACGACATGCTCCATATCGACACGTCCGCAGCCCCGTTCCGTCCGGCGACACGCGACACCGCGACGTCCGGCGATCAGCCCTATCTGGCACCCCTCTTCGCGCCGTTTCCGCGCCTGATGGGGGTCGAAGTCGTCGAAGCGACGCCGGCGCGCGTTCGTGCGCGCCTCCTGGTCCGCGAGGAGCTCTGCCGCTCCGGCAAGACCATGCATGGCGGTGCCATCATGGCGTTCGCGGACATGACGGGTTCGATCGCCGCGTTCCTGAACCTGCCCGAGGGCTGCGCGACCACCACCATCGAGAGCAAGACGAACTTCCTCTCCGCGGCGAAGGAAGGCAGCGTCATCGAAGCGGAAACGGTGCCATTTCATGTCGGCCGCCGCAGCTCGGTCTGGCAGACCAAGGTCATGCGCGAGGACGGCAAGCTCATCGCCGTCGTGACGCAGACCCAGATGGTGCTGGAGCAAGGCTGACCTCGGCGCCGGTTGCGTTCCGGCGCGGCTTCGGGCGAAAAGGTCCTTCGGCGATAACCGTGGGGCGCCTTCATGCAGCTCGATACCGACAAGATTCTCGCGACCGCGGCCTCAGGCATCGGCACGCTCGTCTTCAATCACCCTGAAAAGCGCAACGCGCTCTCGCTCGAGATGTGGAAGGGCATCGGCGACGCGCTGGCCGCGTTCAACGCCGATCCCGAAATCCGCATCGTCGTCATGCGCGGCGCGGGCGGCAAGGCCTTCATTTCGGGCGCCGACATTTCCCAGTTCGAGGAACGGCGCAGCAGCGCGGACACCGCCGCCGAGTACAACGCCATCACGGAGCGCGCCTGGAGCGGACTCTCCGGCCTCTGCAAGCCGCTGATCGCGGCGATCGAAGGCTTCTGCCTCGGCGGCGGTCTTGCCGTGGCGATGAAGGCCGATATCCGCATGGCGACGAAGAATTCGATCTTCGGAATTCCCGCTGCGCGCCTTGGCCTCGCCTATCCGACCGATTCCGTGCGCGATCTCGCAGCCCTTGTCGGCCCGTCGGAGGCCAAGCGCATTCTCTTCACCGGAACGCAGTTCGATGCCGCGGCGGCGTTGCGCATCGGACTCATCAACGAGGTGGTCGACGATGGCGGGCTCGATGCCGCGATCGCGTCACTCGCGGCCATCCTGAACGACAACGCGCCGCTCTCGATGCGGGCCGCCAAGGAGACGATCGATCAGATCGCGCGCGGCCGCGTGGACATGGCCCGGCTCAACGAACTCGCCACGATCTGCATCACCAGCGAGGACTACGCGGAAGGCCGCCGCGCCTTCATGGAGAAGCGCAAGCCCCGGTTCAGGGGACGCTGACCAAGGGCCGCATCAGTCGCCCGGCGGCTCGTACCAGGCGAATTTTTTGCCCGTCCAGAACAGCGCCGTGTCGTCGCCGGCCTCGGTGCCGATCACGATCACGTCGTTCTTGATCCGCTTGTCGGCCTTGGCGAATTGCTTGAACTGCTTGGAGCCCTTGACCGCGACCGAGAGCGGAATCGGGTCGGCGGACCAGATCGGCGACTCGAAGAAGTCCGTGCCGGAATCCTCATGGCCCGGCAGGAGGAATTTCTTTCCCGTCTTTCCGAACACGATGGCCGGCACCAGTTTCTCGCCGTGATTGCCGAGCGGCTGCGAGTACCAGAGGCCCTGCACCACGGTGACATCCTTCGCAAAGGACGCATTCGCCGCGGCGGGCTTCACGGTCACGAGATAGAGCGCATCCGGCACGCCGTCGCCGTCGAAATCGCCGATCATCACGGGCGCCTGGAAGCGCGGATTTTCCGTAACACGCGATCCGAAGATCTGGGACACGTCGAGCGGCGCCGTCGCAGGTGTTGTATCGGCGGATGCGAGCGAAGCCGGCAACATCGCGCCTGCGAGCAAGGCAAGGACCAGTCGCGCTTTCATCATCGAAATCTTTCTATCTTGGCAGCGTCACGAAGCAGATCATCTGCCGCCGCTCGGCCGCCGCTTTTGAGGAGTCGCAAGGACCGTTGCTGGTGAAGGCGGCCGTGCCGCCGTCGGCCGTCACATCGAGAAGCGTGTTGATGGGGAGAGGAATCGAGGCGACGGTCTTTCGCGACGCGAGGCTGTAGATGTCGATTCCGCCGTTGCCGTTCGCGAAGATGACACGGCTGCGCGGCGCGTCGAACACGAAGTCCCCGAGATTCCACGTGCCCGTCGCGATCGTGAAGTCGCGCTTCGATGCCTTGTCGTGCGCGGTCAGAGTGAGCGCGCCGTGACCTGCATTCTCCGAGGTGATCGCGTAATGCGCATCTTCGAGCCGCTTGTCGCCCTGGCTGGCAAGCTCATCGCCCGCGGCGGCTGTCGTATCGCGCACCGCGCCGGGCAGGACCTGCTCGGGCGGCATTGCCTTGACCTCGCGGCTCCCCGCCACCGTGGCGGCGCGCACGAACGGCGTCTGAGCCTCGCCATAGGGGCCCTGCGTCCCGTTCACATAGAGCGTGGCGCCTGACCAGGAGAATCCTTCGACGGTGACCTCGCTTTTGCCCTGCACCGGTGACGGCGTCGCGGGAGCAAGCCTTTTGTCTGGCAGCGAATAGATCCAGGCCTGGTCCATGTCGCCGCTCACGATCTGGCTCACCGCGAAGGCGAACAGATCACCCTTGGGCGAGAACGAACCTTGCGGGAATTCGAGCGAGTCGCGCTCTTTGGGATACGCCTTGTTAAGAGCCGCGTCGTCGAACGATGAAATCTGCGGCTTGGCGGACGGCGTTGCCGGTGCAAGTTGCGCGAGGCGCGCGCGATACTCCTCCTTCAGGCACTCCGTCGCGGCCGCCGGCACCATGCGCAGGCAGCGCGCGTCGCGCCTCGCCAGCCACAGGCGCTGGGAGTCGCGCAGCGTCGTGCGGTCCTGATCCGAATGCGCTGCCGACAGCGTCGCCTTGTAGGCGAGCGCAAGGTCTGTGTCAGCTTGCGAGAGCTGAGGATCGGCGCAGATCATCCTGTCGACCGCTCGCGTCGCCTTTGCGCAATCGAAGCTGGCCGCGCCGGCTGCCGAGCATGATGCCAAGACTGCAAAAAACGGAAAAAGCGCACTTCGCACGCTGTTCCTCCCCGAGCCTGGAGGTGACTATGCCTTGAACAGCTTTGTGGTCAAATTCCGCGGTTCAGCTTAGCGCCTGCGCCAGATCCGCGACGAGATCGTCGGCGTCCTCGATTCCGACCGAGAGGCGTACCAGCGAGTCGGAGATGCCCAAGCGCGCACGTTGCTCGGGCGGGATCGAGGCGTGGGTCATGATCGCAGGATGCTCGATCAGGCTTTCGACGCCGCCGAGGCTTTCCGCCAGCGTGAACAGCCGGCAACGCTCGAGAAAACGTTTCCCGCCGGCAAGGTCGCCCTTGAGCACCACCGTGACGATCCCGCCGAAGGCCGCCATCTGCTTCTTCGCGAGCGCATGCTGGGGATGGCTTTCGAGGCCCGGATAGATCACGCGGTCGATTGCTTGATGCTTCTCCAGCCAGCGCGCGATCTTGAGCGCATTGGCGCAGTGACGCTCCATGCGCAGCGCCAGCGTCTTCAGGCCGCGCAATGCGAGGAAACTGTCGAACGGCCCCTGGATGCCGCCGATCGCGTTCTGGAGAAACTTCATCTTCTCGGCCAGCTCGCGATTGTTGCCGACCACGGCGCAGCCGCCGACGATGTCGGAATGCCCGTTCAGGTACTTCGTGGTCGAGTGCATGACGATGTCGACGCCCTGCTCGAGCGGACGCTGCACATAGGGGCTCGCGAAAGTGTTGTCGGCAACGGTGATGATCCCGCGCTTTCTCGCGACCTGCGCGACCGCGGCGAGATCGACCAGCCTGAGCAGCGGATTGGTCGGCGTCTCGATCCAGATCATGCGCGTGTTCGGCCGGATGGCAGCCTCGATCGCCTTCAGATCCGTCATGTCGACGAAAGAGAATTCGAGGCCCGCCGAACGTTTCCGCACCTTGTCGAACAGCCGGAACGAGCCGCCATAAAGATCGTCGGTCGCGACCACATGATCGCCGGAAGAGAGGATTTCCAGGATGGTGGAGATCGCCGCGAGACCCGAGGCAAAGGCGAAACCTTCCGTGCCGCTCTCGAGATCGGCGATGCAGCGCTCGAACGCCATGCGCGTCGGATTCTGGCTGCGCGAATATTCGTAGCCCTTGTGTACGCCGGGGCTCTCCTGTGCGTAGGTCGAGGTCGCGTAGATCGGGACCATCACCGCGCCCGTCGAGGGGTCCGGGTGCTGGCCTGCGTGGATCGTCCGCGTGGAAAAGGCGAGCCTGTTGCGTTTCGTTTCGTCGTTCATGCGTGCAGCCGGAGGTGGTTGATGAGGTCGATGCGGGTGATGAGGCCGACGAATTTGTCGCCGTCGCAGACAAGCGCGACCTCGTTGTGCTCGAAGATGGGAACGAGGGCCGAGAGCGGCGCATTCACCGGCAGCGTGCGCGGTGCCGGCGTCATCGCCTCTTTCACGGGAGCGGCAAAGCGCGCTTTCCGGTGCGTGTCGGTCCCTTCCACGCCGGCCAGGATGTCGCTCTCGTCGATGATGCCGACGAGCCGGCCTTCTTCCAGCACGGGCAGTTGCGATACGTCTGCGGCGCGCATGCGGTTATAGGCGGTGAGCAGCGTGTCACGCGGACCCACCGTGACCGTTGCGCCGGTGTCGAAGCGGCGCGAGATGAGGTCGCTCAGGTCGCCCTGCAGATTGCGCTGCGACAGCCCCTGCTCGATCACCCAATAGTCGTTGTAGATTTTCGAAAGATATTTGTTGCCGCTGTCGCAGACGAGCGTGACGACGCGCTGCGGCTCGCTCTGCGCACGGCAATAGCGCAAAGCCGCCGCGAGCAAGGTGCCGGACGACGAACCGGCGAGAACACCTTCCTTCGACAGCAGCGCGCGCGCCGCCTCGACGCTCTCCTTGTCGGGAATCGAATAGGCGGCCGCCACGAGCGAGAGATCGCAATTGGGCGGAATGAAATCCTCGCCGATGCCCTCCACCGCCCACGACCCCGCTTCGATCATCCTGCCCGTCTGCAGATAGGGCGCGAGCACCGAGCCCACGGGATCGGCGAGCACCATCTTCGTCTTGGGCGAGGCCTTGGCGAAAAACCGTCCCAGCCCCGTCAGCGTGCCGCCCGAGCCCACGCCCACCACGACGGCGTCCACCTGCCCGTCCATCTGGGCGAAGATCTCGGGTCCCGTCGTCATCTCGTGCGCCAGCGGATTGGCGGGGTTGGAGAACTGGTTGACGTAATGCGCGCCCTTGGTCTCGCGCGCGATGCGCTCGGCCATGTCCTGGTAGTATTCGGGGTGGCCCTTGCCGACATCGGAACGCGTGATCCGCACATCGGCGCCGAGCGCGCGCAGATGCTGGATCTTCTCGCGCGCCATCTTGTCCGGCACCACGAGCACGATCCTGTAGCCCTTGAGGATGCCGACCTGGGCAAGGCCGAGCCCGGTATTGCCGGCCGTCGCCTCGACGATCGTGCCGCCCGGCAGAAGTTTCTTCTCGCGCTCCGCCGCCTCGATCATGGAGAGCGCAATGCGGTCCTTGATGGAGCCGCCGGGATTCTGGCTCTCGAGCTTCACGAACAGCCGGCAGGGGCCGGTGTCGAAATGCGTGAGTTCCAGCAGCGGCGTGTTGCCGATGAGATCGAGAGCAGAGCGAACGGGTCTGGGAACGCGCGTTTGGTCGGAAGCCATCGGGAGAAAGACTCGATGTTCGGGTTTGAGGATAGCCTGAAAACGCATCTTCGCCGCGCCGGCTGCAATAACCGGAACGCGCGCAAGGAAATGCGCCGCAAGCCGCGGTGGAATGCAGGAATCGACTCCTTAAACCGTGCTGGGGCGTGCTTATATAAGCGCGCTCGCGGATCACATCGGAGGAGTTCATGTCACTGCGCATCAACGACGTCGCGCCGGATTTCGAGGCGAACACGACCGCGGGCCGCATCCGCTTTCACGAATGGCTCGGCGACAAATGGGGCGTGCTGTTCTCGCATCCCAAGGACTTCACCCCGGTCTGCACCACGGAGCTCGGCTACATGGCCGCGCTCAAGCCCGAATTCGACAAGCGTGGCGTGAAGATCATCGGGCTCTCCGTCGATCCCGTCGACAAGCACGATGCCTGGGCCAGGGACATCGAGGAAACGCAGGGAACCGCGCCGAATTATCCAATGATCGGCGATTCCGATTTCAAGGTGTCGAAGCTCTACGGCATGCTGCCGGCCGAAGTTTCCGGCGACGCCGCGGCACGCACGCCCGCCGACAATCAGACGGTCCGCAACGTGTTCGTCGTCGGTCCCGACAAGCGGATCAAGCTCGTCCTCGTCTATCCCATGACCACGGGCAGGAACTTCGATGAGGTATTGCGCGTGATCGACTCGCTGCAGCTGACGGCGCGCCACAAGGTGGCCACGCCCGTGAACTGGAAACACGGCGAAGACGTCATCATCGCGGGCTCGGTCAGCGACGAGGAGGCGAAGAAGGCCTATCCCAACGGTTGGAAGGCGCCGAAACCCTATCTCAGGATCGTGCCGCAGCCGCGCTGACGCGGGGCGAGAGCGCTCAAGGAATCCGCTCGGGGAACCAGGAGCTTCGCGCTCGCGCGCGTGGCCGAACCAGGCTTATGACACGATCACCTGGGCCCGGCTTCTAAGCGCGACCCGCTGCTTTGCAAATTCGGGATGGGCCCAGTATTGAGCGCGCATGTCCGACGCTTCTCACCGCTTCTGCATTGCGCCGATGATGGACTGGACCGACACGCATTGCCGCGTCCTGCACCGAATGCTGACGCGCCATGCGCGGCTCTACACGGAGATGGTTACCGCAGAGGCCGTCATCCGCGGCGACCGCCAGCGCCTGCTTGCCTTCGATGCGGTGGAACACCCGGTGGCGCTCCAGCTGGGCGGCGCGGAACCCGAGCGTCTTGCCGAAGCCGCACGCATCGGCGCGTCGTTCGGCTATGACGAGATCAATCTCAATGTCGGATGCCCCTCCGACCGCGTGCAGTCGGGACGTTTCGGCGCCTGCCTGATGCGCGAGCCCGAGCTCGTCGCCGATTGCCTGGCCGCGATGCGCGCCGCGGTCGCCGTTCCTGTCACCGTCAAATGCCGCATCGGTGTCGATGACCAGGACCCCGAGCATTCGCTGCGCGCGCTCGTCGCGCGGTGCGTTGCGGCGGGCGTCACGACGTTTGCCGTGCATGCGCGCAAGGCGTGGCTGCAGGGGCTCTCGCCCAGGGAAAACCGCGACGTGCCGCCGCTCGACTACGATCTCGTGCTTGCGGTCAAGCGCGAGAATCCGGCACTCACCATTCTCCTGAACGGCGGCATCGCAACGCTCGACGACGCGGCGCTGCATCTCACCCGTTTCGACGGCGTCATGCTGGGCCGCGCGGCCTATCAGAATTCCCAGATCCTCGCCGATATCGACCGGCGCTTCTTTCAGGGCGAGGCGCGAAGCGTCGAGGACGCCGTCTCGGATTATGTCGGTTATGTCGAGGAGCAGCTTGCGCGCGGCGTTCCGCTCAACGCGATGACGAAGCATCTGCTCGGGATGTTCAACGCGCGGCCCGGGGCGCGCCTGTTCCGAAGGCATCTGAGCGAGAACGCCACGCGCCCCGGCGCGGGCGTTGCGGTGCTGCGCGAAGCCCTGGCGCATGTCATGCCGCACGCGATGCAGGCGGCGTGAACGCTTCAGACCGTGCCGCGCACGTAACCCCTGCGCGTCATCCAGTGAAGCAGCAAGTCCGGCCAATAGGCGGCCGGCAGGCCTTGCGCCTTTCTCAGGCCGAAGCCGTGGCCGCCTTCTTCGAAGATATGCATCTCTGTGGCGACCTTCGCGGCGCGCAGGCCCGCAAACATTTCGAGCGTGTTCTCGAGCGGCACTTCCTTGTCGTCCTGCGCGGCGGCGAGCCATGTCGGCGGCGTGTTGGCGTCGACCAGCTTCTCGCAGGAATAGGCGGCTTCCTGGGCCGCGCTTGCGG